>Ga0307507_10001173_pt1 | contig 58223 bp, 108 predicted proteins | sample 7_EM_MG_FD_207223 | JGI IMG/M metagenome (GOLD analysis project Ga0307507, IMG submission 207223) | Populus trichocarpa ectomycorrhiza microbial communities from riparian zone in the Pacific Northwest, United States - 7_EM | ecosystem: Host-associated > Plants > Roots > Unclassified | place... | reverse complement strand
CACCCCCCATGCTAGTATTGCCAGCTAAAACATTTCCTCTTAAATCAGGTAAATTAAAAGTAGTAGTTCCATTCCCTCTTCCCCATGGAAAGAATGTTGCTGTCGTATTTTGAGTAACATTGGCATTAGCGGCCATAGTTACAGTAGTTCCAGTTTTAGAAATAATAGTAGAAAATCCAGCACCTAAACAAGCAACTTCTATAGACATACCAATCCAAAAATTATTAGTATCTCCTAATCCATTTAATATAGGACTTCCCGAATTACAAAACACAGGTTGAGCAGAAGTAATTGCAGTAAACAATGCTGGAAATAAAGTTCTAGATAGCTCCTGCCCATATGTAAATACATATTGATTTGGGGCAGTCATTCCAGCCCAAGGCTTAATAGTACCAACTAAATCACCATCGCCTGTTGCTATTGGCCCAGTACCACCACCACTACCAGTTGACGAAGTAACTTGATCCCATTGCAAATTATTATTACGATCATAAACCTGCTGGCGATAGTTACCAGAACCTAAAATTAACGCTCTACCAGCAGCATCTAAAACAACAGGATTTAAATTTGGAATAGTTTCAGCAGCGTCTTGCCATGTCGTCTTGGGTGTGAGAGTATTCGGAATATAAGAAAAAACTTTTCCACTCGTTAGTGGATTACCATTTTGATCAAAAAACGTTGTCTTAGCCGGCGGAAGTATTGAGGCCGAAGTCTGAGCATAAGCAAAATGAACCTGACTAATAATAGTCAAGGATAATAAGAAAGTTTTAAATATGATTGAGATAGGACTTTTAATTTTATGGACCATCGGAGTTGCTATCTTTCTAGGATGGAAATTCACTTTAATAATTTTTTGCTTAGGCTTTGCTTCTGAATTACTCAGACTGTTATTCGCTTACACCTCTAAGACTATTAATTCCGCTTTTAATTCGTTTAACAGCAGGAATAGCAAGCGGAGTAGTACGACCAACCAATCCACTATAATCGATGGGGAGTTTAGTCTTATTTCCACTATCTATCTTACTAACTCTGTCAAGAAAATTGACAGCGGTATCTCTACCATGAGATTGCTGTCTAGAAAGTAAATCGGCAGTACCATTTATTGTTCTAGCAATTTTTTCTTTATTTAATTTTTCTTTGATACCTTCGAACACGCCTTTGCCCACACCAATAGCAGTTGCACCGCCCGGTGTTCCCGTAGCAATATCTAAAGCCGCACCTTGAGCAACTGGTGTTAAGAAATGTCCTTCATGTTGTGACCCTCCATATTCAGGGCGAGATTGAACAGCTTGACGCTCAGCGGTAGCGCTATTTAAACTAACTGATCTTTCAGCCGCTCTAAATTTAGCTTCCTTGGCTAAAGCATCTAAAACATCTTCACCATTTTTACCAAAAGCTAATTTAACAATATTGCGATTAGAGGTTGACTTACCTAAAAGTCTTTGAGCTTCTGACAACTCACCTCTAGTTGCCTTCTCCATTAAATCACCAATTTGAATACGAAGCCCTTTTTTCATAAATTCTTTTTTCTCCGGTGATGTTGAATTAAATTCGTCTGCAAACTTACTATAGTTCTTTTTAAATGCATCCTTACCTACATCAATTCCTTTATAGTCTTCAATTAATTTAGCAAACTTAGCATCAGCTTTTGCCATATCCGGGTTAGTTTTTAAAACTGTATCTAACTGATCTCTCACCTTAGAAATAGTTCGATAAGTACCGCTAGTTTGACTAGTACCCTCTTGTGGCAATCTATCTAACAAATCGTCGATAGCTATTCTGACTTTATGAAGCGGAGCAGTATCAACTTTCATATTACCTTTACTATCAAATAAATATGATCCGATTTCTTTTAAATAGGATGCTTCAGGACCAACGGCATTTTTAAGCTCGTCTGTAATATGTTGAACAACAGGGCGAACGTCTAGCGCCATGTTACTAGATTTAGCTAAAGTATAATCAGCAGATGTTTTACTTTGGCGATCTAAAGCAGCAGCAGCTTTTTCAGCATCATAATCAGGCTTTGGACCAAGTTTAGTTTCCATTAGATCATGGGCAGCAGTATCGGCACTAGCAGCACGTTCATTAAATCTAGTTTTTAATGTACTTGTGGGCACACCTCCTCTATTAGCCAATCCACCTGCTTCTGTAGTCAACGAAGGGTCAAGATCAGCCAATGTAGCACTAGGACCAAGCTTTTGTAATTCTGCTTGCGCTTGAGCAGGAGTATAACCAGCATCAGTTAATCTAGCTAAAGTGTTTGTAGCTGCTTCTGGACTAATTCCAGAACCTTGTAATGCTTTTTGTACTTTTACATTATTAATTAAAGATTTGACACCAGAAACAACTTTACCAGCAGCCTTAACACCTAACTCAGCTACAGGACCAGCAGCAGTACCATAAAGAGCATTTGTACCAACATTAGAAGCTAGCCCTTCGTCATTAGTTGAATTAGTTGCTGCTCCAAATACCCCACCAGCCAAAGCACCGCTCCCAACCATACCGGCTAATTTGCCCACATATGGAATTGCTTTAGCACCAGCACTTATAGCTTGAAATGCCCTGACTGGCATAAGTGGGGCAGTAGCTAAAGCTTGACCACCCATACGCCCAACATCAAAAGCAGTGTTATCTGTAGGCAATGCCGCATTTTCAGCTTTCAGTCTAGCTTCATACTCATTTGCTCTTTCCATACCGCCTGTTGGTAAAACTTTAGATATGGCTCTATCAGCAGCACCAATTAACTGTGCTCCGGTGGCTGGAATATCTTTAACACCTTGCCATAAACCTTTTGCTATATCTGGATTTGCAATAGCATAATCACCAGTCTTAGCTGGCGTTGCCACTTCTTCTTTAGTTGTACCTCCAAACATGCTATCAAGACTATTAATATCAACGCCTTTTAATGCAGCATTGCTATTACTGGCATTTTTACCAAATAATGAGTCAAGAGCATTAATATCGACACCGCTAAGTTTAGGCTGCAATGGGCCTAAATTAGATCCTGTATAAGGTTGAGGCATTATTGCAATCCATTAACCAGATGTAATTGAACGGCATTATTTAAAGATTTAATAAACTTAACGCCTTCTGCATTGCCCTTAAGTGCCTTAGCTTTCATATCTGAATATAAAGTTCTAGCTTCATTAGGAGGCATTTTATCTAAAGCATATGCTCGTTCATCTTGACTTGTGGGGAAAGACGCAGAATGAGTTGGATAGTTTTCATAATCATTTCCTTTAAATGATTGTGCTCTGGCAATCTCAATTCTTTCGCGACCTATAATTTTTTGAACCATATGAAGTAAAGCGGGTTGTAATTGCGTTTTGGCATTAGCGTTGCCACTTTCTTTAACGGCTAAGTCAGCATCAGAACGAGAACCATTTTTATCAATAAATTGAGCTAGGTTTTTGTTTAGCATTTGATAAACAACAGTTGGATTTTTTTCATCAGCAGACATTAAACCAGCATTAGTAAGGTATGCTCTAGCTTTATTTAAAGTTTCTGTTCCTGCACCAGTTGCAACATTTTTAGCTAAATCATAAGCCTCTTCTAATGGCTTAAGAGAAGTTGCTTTTTGAGTAGCCATCAATTGATCATTGGTGTATAATTTTTTACCTTCCTCAAACATAGGTTTAGGCTCACTAGGAATAAAAGCAGGCTTATTTGGTTCAACAGTTGCCCCTACAACTTTACCACCAAAGTTTGAAGATTGCCCATTAATAGCAGAATTGACAGGACCAGCAGGCAACGGAGCAGCAGAAGGCGAAGCAACAGGGAGGGCTTGCCGTGGAGTGGTGTTTGCCGAGGCTGGCGACATTGTTGATGCGTTTGGAGTGGCAATAGGTAGCCTAGCAGGCTGTTGAGAATTAACGAACCCTGAAGGCCCTTGCGCGCCTACATAGCCACGTTGCTGCGCTTCGTTAACAGTGGGGGTTCCCGGAGGTATTTGAGTAGGAGCTTGTGTAGCAGATTGAAACCCACCAGTTAAAGGATTAATTTTACCTTGATATTGCGTTGATTGGTCATTCTGTTGACTATTAATCCCCGTATGTAATTCAATCTGCTTTTGACCTTCCATAGCAGACGACATAAATTGCTTATAGAAAGTCGGACTATCAGGAGCAGATTGCAACTGTTGTAAGAAAACATTCTCTTGCTGCTGTGGAACTAAGCCTTGATCAACAGCATTTTGAGCAGCTTTAGCGTAATCCTCTTTACTAGCATTAGGGCCAAGACTGCCCATAGCTCGCACCATATAACCTAAAGCTTGATTAGCTTGATCTAATTTAGCTTGATCAATACCTAGTTTTTGAGCTTGAATATTGCCAAACTGCTGAACATTGCTAAGCAATGATGGTTGAGCAGTTGGTTTTAAATAGCTGCTAGTATCAATTTCAGCCATTATCCTATCCCAACATTACTAGGCGGCATTAATCCCGGTGAACTATTACCACTAGACCCGTACAATCCCTTATACGCCGCATATCCGCCAATATTATTAGCAAGATTGCTTAAACTTGTTCCTGTTGCATTAGCCGCTGCTGCTTGTGCATTACCTGCACCTATTTGTGCTCCTGCTGCTGTATTAGCCGCTGCTGTTCCTGCACTGCCTGTCTGAGCACTAGCATTTTCACCAGTATCGACCAAAGCCTTAAGTCGATTATAAGCATTAGTTTGATTAGTAACAGCATTATTAAATTGATTTTGATAAGTGCTATCAGCTAAACCAGTGGCAAACGTAGCAGCACCTTTTAATGCCGCTCCTGAAGTTCCTAATCCTCTAGCTGCTGCACTATTTTGAACAGCTTTTTGACCTTGCGTTAAATTAAATTGATAACCTGGAGTTTTCTCTAATGTTGCTTGATCCATTACAATTGGACTAGTTAAATCAGACAAGCGTGAAGTTAATTGACCTGAAGCAACACCACCGATATCACGATAAGGAGACAGATCACTGCGAGTAGTATTATACATATTTAAAGAAGTATTTGCAGCAGTGTTAGCAGCACTTGTCTGAGCTTCAGCAGCCTTGTTAGCTCCATAAATACTAGCGCCAGCACCTAAGACGCCAGCACCAACAATTGCTGTAGCTACCCATGCATTGCATAAGCAAGGATCAATAAATTCAAATTCAAATTTGACCTTGCTATCGAACATCAATTCAATCCTAATTCTAATTGCCCACAATTAAGCAGATATTCATTTTCATCAAATGCTATAAACATTTCCTTGATCTTATCCACGTCCTTTTCAAAAGTCCCATGAATAGTAGTCCAAATACAATCAGTGTGGGCAAATGCTATTCGCTTAGTGCCCGGAGGCGATACAACACTAAATGGTGCATTTACTCGTTTCATACCATCTTCAGTTAAAACAGATATTTCACCTTGAGATAGAATGTTGAAGTTTTCAAACTTGTGAATTTCACCTGTAAGTAGAGTGCCAGCGGGAATATGAAGCTCTCTTGCATATACACCATAAGAAAAGTAATTTACAACTTTTAAATTTAACTGAGGCTGTTCTTTCATCCAAGTTTCAAGAGTGAAGACTTTATCACTGGTTGAGAGAGCACTCATATTCAATTTAATGATTGGATTTAAATTATTAATTGCTTTAACTTCGCAATCTAAGTTAAATTCCATTTATTAAGTCTCCCAAAATTGTACAGAGCTTGCGGTAGTCCAACTAACAATATCTCCAATGCTAACAGGCATCATTAAATTAGCTACAGTACCAAATGTTATAGTAACTAATCCTCTAGTTAGTTTTACAACTGTTCCACTAATAATTACTGTACCAAAATTATTAGCTTTATAGGGACTAGTAGCAACATTGATAGTAACTACTTTAGGAGCTTGCTGCGAAAACTGCTGAAACCAAATATTCCAAGGATTAATAATCTTTCCATTCTTATCAACCAATGGCGAGTTTGTATTTGGTACAGGTCTAGTCATTAGGCACTCGATTGTGTAAATTCAACAAATGCACCATTGATTGAAGTCTTAACAGGTTCTGACCAACTTAATTTAAATATCCTATCTCTTGCTTGTCCTAATCTATTCCAAGCTGGTACAGCTAAATAATCTCCAATCATTCCCATGCTTTGGGCAATTTGATTACCGTAAGTCTTGCCTTTATCATTAGACCAACTTAAAAATATCTGAGGGTCTAAACCTTCACCAGATGTTCCTGTTTCGATATCAACGTCAAAACTTTTATATGTAACTTTAAAATTATTATTTATCATGTGTGGGAATGTTATTATTCTAGTAATCGGTCCTACTGCTCCAGTGGTGTTTACAGTATTAACATCTGTATAATCTGTATAGGTATTAATATCCAGTTTAAGTAAATTGCCAGTTTCCCAATCACCAACTAAATTAGACCCATAAGCAAACATACAGCAATTGGCCCTAGGTCTATTTAAATTTCCATTTCCGTCTGTCCAATTCCACTCACTCCAAACTTTTGTTCCTGTTGCATTACTAGTAGTTAGATCATATAACCAACCTTTATTAGCTGTTGGAAATACAATAGCATAATAAGAATGATCCTCAATTTGAAAGCACATGCCTATTGCATCAGATAAATCAGCATAACTTTTAAATTCAGATACAATCTTAGGAGTTGATATTTCAACTACATCATAGCCTTGAAGCTGAACAACAATTCCGCTTCCCTGTTGATCTTGCATAATAAAGAATGCTAAAACATCTTGCGTAGCTATTGAATATTGAGCAGCGCAACCATGATTAATAAATGCACCTTGAACTTCCTGAAAGAAGAAATCAGCCGCTCCGGTTCCTATCCAAATTTCAGTTGTTAATGCACCTATTAATTGTAATTCGCGATGTACTGCTGTTATGCCCACAATAGGGTCATTAAAACCAGCTTTAGCAGCAATGTCGAGCGGATCAAAAGCACCAGTGGTTGTTAGTAACACATAACTAGCATTTGAAATGCTGATGAAAAATTGAGTTGTTCCAGCGCGATTAAATATAAAAAATGTGTCAAGTAATACAACAAAATCAGCAGGATAAAAATTAGGATCGGTAATAATGCCAATTGTATTTGTGGGCAAATCAATCACATATCCGTTAAGACCATCGACCAATACACAAACTAATCCATTATCCACCATATAAACTTGGCTTTGTCTATCTGCGATAGCTCCAATAAAAACTAAGTTGTGAGTTGATGTTAAGAAGTAAACATTCTGACCAACAACATAAAATGCAGTACCAAGACTAGTTCGATAGGAACCTCTAGCTTTCTTAACAATACTTGGTAATGAAAATAGGCTAGTTCCCGGTGTTGGATAGTGTGTCACTTGAACAGGAGCGTTAGGGTCGGTATTTAATTCAGCGTATAAGTTAACTCGCTCTTGACCAGAGGCTATGACGCTCTTGCCTGAATAAGGATTAGATGATAGTTTAACGCGAGGCATTAAAAGCTATCCGCGTTGAAAATATAAAAGTTATTTCCACGATTACTTTTAAGCGACCTAGGCATTTCTAGCGTCGGAATTTGAGCGTTCGCTATCTTAATCGTATTCAATGCTAACTTAGCTAAACCAGCTTGTATTGCATTAACTGGATATTGATACATGCTGCTAATGCGAATACACAAATTATAATGGATAGCCTCTTCATACTCAGGAGGCATATTAAATACAGCATTTAAATCGTCAGTGACGTTATTGACTACCCACACTAAGCCCGCACCAGTGCCTCCTAAGCTAACGTTATTTACTGACAGATTGTCATTAATTTTATATCCGTCACCCGGATTATTTAATGTGAATATTGTAACTATTCCACCAGCAACGGTAATATCCGCCGTTGCACCAGAGCCAAATCCGGTTAAATTAATTAATGGAACATTTAAATAAGCACCGTTGACATATCCAGCACCAGCCGTTTTAATAGTGCCATCTTGAATTTCAATAGTAAATCCAATTGGACTTTTGACTATTAAATGAATTTCATACTGCGAAGTCGGGATAGGCCAAATAAACACATTGCCGTATGGAAAGGCAGCATCATAGAAAAAGAATTGTGGCCAACTGTTTAATTGTTTTAATGTAATATTTGAATAATTCTCATAGCTCCAGATAGGAGATAGAGGAAAGCTAACAGGATTAGATTGTGAATTACCTGTTATTTGAATAAAATAAGCAGCCTGAATTTTGTCTGGTCTAGCTGCATTGTAATATTGACCGGGACCAATTAAATTTGATTTTTGACTGTTACCTATGGCAGAAATATCGTAAAGCGAAGGAACAATCCATCGCTTCTTCTGCCATTGGGCCAACATTCTGTTTAATAGAGTAAAGCAATCGTTAATATCTTCCGGTAACGGAGATTGCCCGACACCTAGCACGCCACTCTCTTTTAATGCGAGCAATATAAAGTCGCGTGCTGTTGTCATTACTTCCAACCATCAGGAGCTTTAGGTTCTTCTTTAGATGCTTCTTTTTTAACTTTTTTCTCTTCTTTCTTTTCCTCAACTTCAGTATGCTGTGCTTCTTCCATAGGACTATTTACAATAATCCTTTTTCCTTCAATTTTACTATCGACCCACTTTGGATATAGAGTATGACCATATTCATTGATAATATTAGGATCAGTGCCATAACCCGGATGTGGATTTTCTAGCGTATACTTTTTTTGAATATGATCCATACCGTCACCAATTTCGAGTAATTTTAAAGATTTAGGTTCTGGGAAACTTGCTTGAGCCATTTAAAATTCTCCATGTGGGAACAGGAGGGTTTGGCTTTTCCCTCCTGCTTTATATGTATAAGTTAGGCTAAACTTTGTCAGCAACCACACAGAGCCATTCGGGCCTTATGTACTTTTTCCCGAACAACACGTCAACTCGCGTTGCCAACTGGTCACTATTAGGCAAGTAGTCAGTAATAATGCGGCAGCTAATACCATCATAGTTTGCCCTAGCACCTTCCTCAATTGCCTTCTTAGGCAACACAAGATCGGCACTAGCCATAGTCACTGCCTTCTGAGTGTAGGCAATCGACTTGCGATAAACCTCACCAGACTGAGTAACCATGGTCACAGCAGCGCCATTAAGCGGGGAAGCATCAACAGTTTGATACTGTTGATCAGGACCACCAGCAACGCCAGTAGCCGAAGGAATAAGACCGGGATAAACCGGAATGGTCACAGCACCAGCAGCAACGTCAGCAGTAACAACAAACTGCCTCAGTGTTCCTAAGCTCTGCTTAGTGACACGGTTAACAGCGTTGACACCACCAAAGGTAATAATATCACCCTGCTTAAGGTTGCTACCGCCCGGCATAGCCGAAACGGTAATGTTGCCACCGCTAGTACCAGTGGTTTGACCACCACCAGCAACAGTCACAGCAGCAGCATAAGCACCAGAAGTATGTTTGATTACAGTCTGATCACGGAACCAACGTGCATAACCAAGACCAGACTTCATCTTACCGGAGCGGAATTGAGCACTAATTTCTGGTGTAGGATTAAGCAATCCCTGAAGTGCAGTAGTAGTGCGCGCATCGGTAGTAGGATCATTAACAATTCGTCTGTCCATATCATCAGCCGAATTATCGTCAAGGATAGCATTAGCCTGCAAGAACTGATCAGAAGTAGGAGAAATAATCTTGCCAGCACCATCAACATTACTGACAAAGTTGCAAACGCCACCTTCAGAACCAAGCATAATATCAAGAGCAACCTTACCAGCAAGAGCATTGATCATGGGAGCCATAACCAATTCAGAATAATTATCAATGCTCATAGTGCGCTCAGCAGTAGTGTACGGAGTTGCCACATTCTTCTGAGAGCTAACAGTTAAAGACGTAAACTGCTGCGTATTATCCTGCAACTGCATTGCCGGACCATCGGTAACGATAAAGTCCGAAGGCAGACGAATACGCAAAGTATCGCCAATCTTAGCGCCATCGATAGCAAACTGACTATCGTACTGAGTATCCATGTTCATAATGAACATGTTAGAGTTTTTAAATAAACGCACCGCTTCTGCGGTGATCATATCAATCGTGAGGTAAAGGTTGGCCAAGTTATTAATCCTTTGAGTTAAATTGGTTTAAAATGTTCTGATGGAAAATGATTGCGCTTGTGACAATCTATTTTAACAAGCCATCAGAGCCAATTTAACGTCGGACTAAGGCGACCTAGACCAGAGGCAGTGTTGATATGCTCAACAAAGAAAGCTATTTGCCCACACTCAATCTGATTTTTAAATTTCTGTCAAGTAGTGTTGCCACTGCTTTTTAGCTGCTTCCGAAAGTTTTTTACGTGTCTCTTCTGAAACAGGAGGTTTATTTTTAGCAGACGTAGACATATTTTTCCTAGCTTCTTCGGATCGCTTTTGCCCTATATTAGAAGCAGATATTTTAGCTTTTGTTTCTTCTGATGTTATTTTTCCTCTATGAACAATAGCTCTTTTTTCAATATGTTCTAGTGATTGTTTCCTACCAGTATTAAATTGATTGCCTTTCATGCGCTCTGACATTTTTTGTTTATGTTCTTTGGAATGCTTAGTTTTATTGGCCTTACTCATATTAGCTCTAGCTTCATCAGTATGCTTATATCCTCTCATACTTCCGCCAGCAGGAGCAATATTGTATTCGGCTTTAAGAAGATTTGCCCAATAAGTTTCACGTTCGTTTAACTTACTTGCGTCGTCCAATACTTCAAGAACAACAAAAACAAAATTACTTTCACCATATTTACACCAAGCACGTTGTAAATATAAATTATGATGATAATATCCTCTTAACTGCTTACGATGTTCTTTCCACCTATAATCTCTATCTTTAGCTTGACCAACATATTGTTTATCGTCAATAATATTAATAATTGCGTAAATACAAATCAAAACTCAATATCCTCTTTGCTTCCTTCGCTCAGCCTCTTGCGCATTTCTAATCCTAACAAAATCATCCATATTCTTAGTCGGATTGCTAGGAATAGCATTAGCTGTTCGAACATCCCTTCCCTCATTTACGGGAGTAACAGGAGGTGGAACGTTAGAATGCTCTTTTTTCTTACCGGCCTTAGCTTTATCTTCTTCAGCCTTAATCTTATCAGACAATCTAATCAACTTAGCTGTCATTCGTCCTTCTGATAAACTATAAATATCTTCATATTCATCAACATTCTGAGTAAGATAGTTTAAAACCTTACCACCATTTTCATTGTCTAAATCAACTAAAATTCCAATCATAATGGCAGGAATAGGAGCAACCTCTTGCGCCATTAAGTTAACATCATCATTGAACTTTTTATTTACTTTAACCGCTTCCTTCTGAAGAATATCGCAATCCTTTTCAAATTGCTTTTGAGTGTCAGCGGTACGACGCTCATTAACAATATCTTCGGCAATCTTTTTAGCTCTAGCGTTAACCTCTTCTTCGGTTAAGCCTTCAACAGCTTTAGCAGCAAGTTGTTTCTTTAACTCTTCATTTTCAGTCCGAGTTAAATCTCGCTCAGCAACTAGCTTATCAATTCGCTTTTGAATGCGATCTTGTTTGCGCTGTTCTTTAGCTTGTTCTTTTTCTTGAGCTAATCGTGCAATCTTTTGTTCTTCTGTCTCATTAGCTGGTGGCTTTTCGCCTTCGTCGTCTTCGTCTTCTTCGTCCTTTTCATCTTTATTTTCTTCATCGTCTTCCTTGTCTTCTTCTTTGTTATCGTCCTCCTTATTGCTATCATCTTGCTTATTATCATCTTCCTTAGCTGTTACGACACTTGCCGCAATAGCTTCGCGTTGTAACTGTGCTGCACTCTTACCTTCGTTTTCAGCATCAAAGGTAGCGGCACTATTTAAGTATCTGAGGATTGAATTTTTAAACATTTGCATTTTGTATCACTTCCAATTTTCTCTTTTCAATTTCAGCTAATATTTCATTATACATTAATGTAAATTGTGGGTTAATAGGTGGAAATTCCATTTTCTTAACAGTCTTACCATCAATCTCTCTATCAATATTAAATTTATCATGCTCAGACGCACGTTGACGCAAAGTTAAAGCAGCCTCACAGCTTTGTAAAGCTCCGAGCAAGTCAGCGTCAAGTAAATCTGAAATTTCTGTTAAGTGGTATTTCACTGCCCACACACTTTATTCAATGATTTAACCTTTTCTTTAGCCAACTTCTTTACATCACCCATTAAATCTTTATCACGTTTATGACCTTCTGCCCTTTCAATGTCGCGAAGTGCGTCTTCGGCCTTCCACTTGCGTTCACGGCTTTCATCTTTAGCTGTTTCCATTGGTTCATCATGCACAATTTTTACTGGCACTGGTTTAGAACTAGCAACAGGAAGTTTCATTTTCTTAGCCATTTTTCTGTCTTTCCTCAAACATTAACTTCGGATCAAGAACACTTTCTAATGTTCGTTTATCATAGATAACTGGTTTATCTGGCAAGAATGGAGTGTCATTTTTGAATGCATCAATGCCAATATTTGAAAGTGATTGATCGTTAGTTCTTTCCATAAAGGCGTCATAGATCATATCTTTTTGATCTTGTGGCGTTCCCGGTCTAGACAAGATATCCATTAGCAAATCAACAGCCTTTGGAATGAACTTTTCAACATTAGCTTTTGCAAATGCTCTAGCATCTTTATGTTTGCTAGTTAAACCTGAATTGCGTCCTGCCTCATAGAACACTGCGGCCAATTCGAGGGCTGTCTTCTCGATTAAGAGAGATTGCGGAGTTATTAGGGCATGATTTAATTTAGACATATACTATATATCCAGAAGATTTACGAATAATCATCAAGTTATATAAATAATATGCAACTACATGTTCATCATATATCATTTCTTCTTAGCTTTCCTAGCCTCGCTATAGCCAATAGCAATAGCTTGCTTTTGGTTAGTTACAATAGGGCCTTTCTTTGATCCACTATGTAACTCACCTCTACCAAATTCACCCATGACTTTTTTCATCTTCTTAGCTGTTTTAGACTTTTTCATTTATTGTGCTCCTTCCAATTGCATTGTGCTAGTCAGCGTCCCTGCCCTAGCTGCTTCACTATTAGGATGAATTAATCCCTGATCAATAGCATATTTCAAAGCATCTTCTCTAGATAGGAATTGACCCTTGTGATTAGTAAACCCAAAATTAAAATTGCTTAAATCCTCCCCGCTCATTGCCTGTTGCTGAAAGGTCTTGTGCAGCGTAGGAGGAATGGCATCATAATGCTCGCCACCTACCGGCCCTTTATAAATCTTGCCCTCATATTTAAGCGCTGGACGCAGGAACGGAGCAGAGCCTAGGGTGGCCGCTCCTGCCTCTTCCCCCGCACCAGCAATGCCGCCAGAGCCGGCAAGAGCACTCATAGACATGGCCGGGGCGATCAAGTCTTCAGAGGTTAAAGGTACTGTAGTATTCATAACATCGTGCGGTGCCGAAATACCTTCTCTAATCACTCGCTCTGGCCATAGCTGATAACGTTCCTCACCGCCAAGACCTAAGAGCTTTGTTCCAATCTTTTGTGACATGCTGTCAACAAATTGTTGAATGACGCTATCACTAGGCAACTGATTATCAGAAGGAACGCCAGTTGCATTACCCATTGGATCAGTAACAACAGGCAAAGCATTTCTATTAGGCTGCAATGGCCCTAGATTTGGTCCTACGTAAGGCTGATCTGTGGGCAAGCTAGGCATTACCACCACCATTTGTCACCGGAGGTTTAGGTTCCAGCGATGCAATATGTGTACCACCTTCATGGATGCCCGGCAAGTTAATTAATTCTCCACCGTTTGCCAGAGCTTCCGCAATAGTTTGCTTGATCAATGGCGCGATTTGCTCAATCGATATAGCAGGACCACTATTACCAATAGCAGTAATACGTTTAGTAATAGCGTCAAAATCTGCTCTAATTTCTTGGATAGATTTGATGATACTTTCGTTACCTGCAACATTCTCTTGCAATGCAACTTGACGTTCTTTAATGTCAAATTCTCTAGTTCTATCATCCAAGTCTTTTTGCTGCTTAGTGATGATTGCAAGTTGTTGTTCAATCTTTTGACTAGCCTGCTGCATAGCTTCAGTAAATTGTGGGCTAGGAGCATCACCACTAATATTAGGCGGAATAATCTTTCTCCACCTTTCAGCCAATACTTGAGCTTCTGGAAAGTCTGCAACTTTCCACAAGATATCACCAGCAATACCCATAAATTCTCTATTGTTAGCTGCAATCTGAGTAAGAGCGTTAAACGCCTCCTGACGCCTAGTTGCGAAGCTCGGACCAGTATCAGAGATTACAGCATACTTTCCAATATTAGGATTAAAAATCATTTCGACAATCTTCTGATTTTGTTCATCATCGGGATTGTCTGGCAATTTCTTTTCTAATGCATTTGGCGCATTAGGATCAATAGTCAATTTGATAGTAGTACCGTCCTTAGCCTGAATATTTAAAATTCTTTTAGTATCATAAATTTTAGGAATTAAATCTATCAACTGCCTTCCTGTATTCCTTGTGCCCACAGTAAGACCATCAACGAAATGAAAGGTAGCTCTGTCGCCTTGGCGTTGCCTCTGATTAATAGCAACACCAGATTTAGCATTTTCGTTTTCACCCATCTGTGCCTGATATTGGCCAGACACCATCATCATTTCATTTTGAGCTATTTTCATTTGCTCAATATAAGCTGGTCCCGGTTGAGGCGGTGCCATACGCTCAGGACGGTCTAGCTTATTACCATCTTCATCATAATTGTTATATGGCACCCAAGCATGATTAGTTGTATTGGCAGTTTTATAGTATTCTTCATATCCTTCAACAGCAGCGCCCGGAGCAGTAATAGGAGATTTAGACTGCAAAGCTCCATACTCTACGTTGGCACTAGAATTAATGTTGTAAATGCGTTGTGGGTCTAACAATGGTCTAACGTGGCCACTTCTATCTAATTGGCCATCAATTACCGTTTCTTTACCAATAACGCGAATGATAGGAACGTACTTACCAAGCCAAGGCTTGCGATCAATGATAACATTGCCAGCAATCTTAAACCACTCGACATTACCTCTAACAACATCGCGTTCTTTAAAAGTCCGCATTTGTGGAGGCATGTTGCCTTCACGCTTTTTAATTTCTTCAAATTGCTGAATAGCTTCCTTTGGTAATTGGCTCTTATAACCCTCTATCTCTTCTCCGGTTTCAGGAAGCTTAAACCAGACATACTGATCTTTATCGTTTGTCTTTCTATAATATTCGCAAACTCTTACATGATTTTTAGTAAACCAACCATCACTAGTTGAAGTGAAAATATTTGATCCGCCAATATCTTTAAATTCTGGATATTCAGCACGATATAAATCTGTGGGCTTATCAACAAAAACAAAACCAAAGCGAGCATCAGAACCATCAACTTCGTCAATATCAGGATCTAGATAAATTGAGCGAGGGTCTTTAACTCGTTTTAAAAATATCTCCTGATCAAAGCTATCGTCTGAAATATAATCTGTGGTAATTCTCCAATATCCAATACCACCTAGTACTTGAAACTCAGATGCACTATCATAAATGGTTTCAGCATTGGAAATATATTCAATATGCCTAACAACTTCTTCAAATATCTGTGCTGCTTCGAATGAGGCTGTATCGCCAACAGGACGAATATTAACACCGGGCTTATTCTGCTTACCGTCATTAATAATCTGTAAGCAATGCTGCATAGTCTTATTGATAGTTAAGCATGGTCTCCTATTGTCTCTGCGATCACCAACAACCCAATTATCCCATTGATACATATTAACTGAGTCGCCATTAGCAAACTTATAATCATATTCAAAGTTTAACCGTGCTGTAGCTTCCCAATCCTCACAAGCTTTAAAACGCCGCTTTGCTTCAGCAATGATTTTGTCATCACCGGAAAACCACTCTTCTGGTAAGTCTACATATGACATTTAAATTTTCAATCCAGTAAGATATTCCCATGCTTCTTTAGTCCAAACAGCATCAGATAAAGCATTATGAGCTAATTCGTCATTTTGCTTTTTAAGTGTAGGATTGCCCACACTATCACAAAGCTGTTTTACATCGCGACAATACATTGGCCAACCTTTTGGTAAATCCATCATGGTGCCAAATAGTTGACATAAAACCACCCAATCATAATCAGCATAATAAGCCCAAAATTCAGGCTTATTGCCTGCAAATTTTACAATCTCGGGACCGATTTCATGCTTAAATCTAATGCCGTCAATGCCTCCAAGTTTAGACATTACATTTGCTTTTACCCACTCACTAGCGTTGCTAAAATCACAATCATGATTTTCTAGGTATAAAGTTTTTCCATCCTCGCGCACCATACCAATACTAATTAGGTCAATCGTCTTACCATCTTCGATAAATTCTGTATCAAACCAAATTTTCATAATGCTCCCATCCATCCCGTCGATCGACTAGAAATCATCCCAGCACCTTCTTCACGCTTAGCAGGTTTCTTACTATCTTGCTCACTCTTTAATGATAACGCTAATGTCTGAAATCCATCAGCACCATGTGAATACGGAGTGTCATGTTCCGGTTCACGACTAAATGCTCCATTTTCTAAAACCTTATAGGCATAACGCTGTAAGCACTGCCAACCATCGGCCGTCTTAGCTTCGCTAAAATTGCATAATGGAAAAATACTTCTGGCGGCATTGATGCCAACAGATTTCTTAGAAGGACGATTTACTATTCTAACTGTAAATCCAATGTCCTGTAATTGCTTTTTAGGCGTAACATTAGACAATGTTTCGTCGTCACCATCATGAGGCAAAAACATAGTCCCGTAATTATATCCGCGATCTTGGAGAACTTTAATATAAAATGGCATTTTCTTTAAACGATCTTGATAATAATCTATTAGATTAAATTCTAATCCAACTCTTTGAACAAACCAAATTGCAGTCTGATCATTATGACCTAAATCCCAGCAAGTAAAAACAGGCTTTGATGGATTATATTTAACATCGCCTCTCCGACCATCTTTTAAAACTTGCCTAATTTCATCAGCGTAAATAGCACCTTCTAGAACCTGCTTTGTATGACCTTCCCACACTTCAAGATATCGTGTCTCACTTGAAGCTTTGGTAACCGACATTTCCATTCTTAAGTCAGGCGGAAACCACTTATTATCCCAATAGTTTACTTTTTGAACTATTGCATATCTAACTACTTCAAATTGATTACTTTCTTCATATTCACTAGGGTTAGGAGTAAACAGCGAACCATCTTTATTTAAAATTACTTCGTCTGTTGATCTATCGACCAAAACAAAGTCAGGAAGATACTTTTCCCTTTGTATTACCGTCCTAATATAAATCTCGTCATCATCTAAATCAGGATTGTAACTGACCCAAATCTCAGGGCCTAATCCAAATGGTCCTCCTCTATCACCTTCTAATCTAGACCTACCTCGAATTGTGGGTATCAGTTTATCAAGCGTTGTTTTCGATGTTTTGTCAGCTTCTTCTAACCAGCAAATATCAATTCTACCTAGCGATTTAACTTTATTAATATTATATCTCAAACCCATAAAGAAGAAACGAGAACCTGTCCTTTTGTGAATAATCTGTTTATTTAAAATTAAAAATTCGTCGCTTAATCCCATATTTTCAATATTAGCTTCAAGTGTTTGCTTAACACTTTCATCAATAGAGTTTTGAAATTCACGACCGCAAAGAATACGAAGCTTTTTAGTACGACTTAAAAGTATAAGAGCAATAGCATAATTCTCAGTCTTACCTGCTCCACGTCCACCGTATGCTACTTTCCATCTGGCAGACGTGGTTAAAAGAAAAGATAAGCGGTCGGGAAATTCGAGTTCCAAAGTAATTTACTCTTCTGACCATTCCATATCTATAGCCCAAGATGTACTATTAGCAGAAGCATTTACACACAAACCTTGATTTACTCCACGTAATACTTGAGGTTGGTCCCAATAAGGGGTAAATTGAAATAAGCCTTCAGATACGCCAACAACAGTAGGCAATGGTAGTGAAATGTACCTACTTCTAACATTTCCAACTGTTGCTCCAGCCGTGGGTAAATTAGCTCCACCATATTGAGTTACTGTGGCAGTTCCGGCCGGATTGTTACTATCACTTGAAACATTTGTTAAAACAGTTGGTGTTCCTCCTGTATCTGCCGTTGATCTACGAACTAAAGATAAACTTGCGGTAGTACTAGCTCCACTAGCTACGCCTGTAATTCTAGCACCTTTAACTTTAATAGTTTTTGTAACACTACCATAAATACAATATAAATCACCAGAGCCAACAGTAGTATTAGAAAATGCAGCGCTAGCACTATAAGTTGCAACGTTGCTATTTCCTGTAACAGGAAGCGGTGTATTAGTTCCTACTGGATTGCAACCAACACCATTAACACTATAACAAGGATTTCGTTGCGAGTTTTGAGCTAATGCTAATGTGGGTAACATTAGCAAAGCTAGCGCTAATAAAATCTTTTTCATAATCTATACCTTTAAGATATATTCATTTTACCCAAGTCACACTATCTAAAATCTGCGTTAACGCTTCTGAAATCTGATCATCAGTGACCATTTTGTTGTAGTTCATAAAAGGCGTTGAATGCTCTTTAATCAATTTGCGAGCGGAAGCTACTGCTTGACTCATCTGTTGGTTTGATAGTTTCATAATTTTTAAATCCAAAAAAGCCCGCATTTGCGCGGGGAAAAGATTAGGATGTAGCAGTGCGTTGCCAAAAACCTTTTTTGATACAAATGAAAATATAAGAAGTATTGGTAGCAGCAGTCACAGCAGCATTAGCAGCAGCATAAGCATTAGCTGCATTTTGTACTTGATCACCAACACCGGGATAAATATTTTGTGTATTGGCACTATTGTTTAATACACAAACTTCAGCACCCGGATAAGATATAGGAAGTCTGATACCAGCAGCAGCGGCACCAGCAGGGATTTCAACATTAGCAGCATCAATTGGCGCGGCTGTTGCTTGAGTTGCACCAGTAGGAGTTAATGTTTGAAATGAACAAACCCTATCACTTAAATTATTAATATCGCTTCCTGCAATCAATTGACGACTTGAGGTGTAGTTTTGCGGAGGGCTTTTAGGAATAGACATAATAAATATCCTTCTTCTTTCGTTGGGTTAAAAAGTTTTACTCCAGTCTAGAACTAATTTGCCTTTTTCTTTATTACTGAATTAGGAGCAATTACAGATAATCTAGTGAGCGCTCTAACCATTTCATCATTTTTTCCCAACGCATAGCTATAGTATATTTTTGCATTAAGTAAGTCAGCAGCGTATGGATCATATAGTAAGCCTCTATCTATATAAGCTAACGCTAATTCAGATGGTTGATGTAAAAGTAAAAAATAATATGAAGTTCCTAAAGCTAAATTTCTATCCATCGGAAATAAATCAGCGGCCAATTCTATAATAGCTACGTTCTTCTTCTGCCAACCAATCAGATATAGTTGGTCTGATGCCATGGACAAGAGGGCGATTAGCCAAGCGATGATAAGCCAACTGACCCGCCACAATAGCTGCCATAAACGAAGTGAGTGCCATATATAACGGAAAGCCAAATAATCCAATAACAATAAAAAATATGATTGCATATTTGTGCTCATTGTCTACACTCAGGAGCAACGCACACATAATAAAAAGCGGCACCGCTCCAATCCCAAATTCAAAAATTAATTGTAAGATATCATTATGAGCATTAACAGAATGATATGCTAAAACATTAATATGCTTTGCATATAAGGGAAATATATATTCAAACGATCCTATACCATGACCGAGCAAAGTAAATCCCTCAATAGTATCTCGCCATACATCAAATCGTTGGTCTATGCTAGATAAATTAGGATTTACTATAAAAGCAAGAGATGCTATAATTAATGCAGAAATTATAGACAAAATTTTAGACTTGCTCCATGCCCACACTAAAAATGTTGTAGCAAGACCAATTATCACTGCTCTAGAACTAACTAAAACTCCGGGTATAGTCACAGGAATAAACCACCACAATCTGTAAATTAGTATCAATATTAAAAGCATCGCTGAAGTTTCAGCAAAAATGTTTGAATTAACAAATAAACCAACAGGTTTAGGAGTTATCTGATAAATTCCAATGTCTATAGAAAAATACTGCAAAATAGCAATTATGGCTGATACTGATAATCCAAAAGAAAGTCCTATAACAATCCCTCGAATATCCTTTTTAGTAGAAGCATACGCAAAGCAGCAGGCTAAGGCGAATAGCTGAAAAAATTGTAGCATTCCGTGAGGAGACCATAATAAAGATAATGCGACATAAGATAAGAACAGCAATCCAATTATATGAATTGCAGTCATTTCAACATTAGTTTTTAAAATGATAATAGACGAGATAATCCACATTACAGCCCAATTAGTAGGGGAAACAGCCCCTACTATATTTGGCACAAAGGCTACCATAATGGCAAAGCCCAACAGCATAGGAAAATCCTTACTGTAAGCGATACCAAGCAGTCTGAGCAAGCACATAGATAAACTTATATCCATACGATGCTGTAGTACTAACAGTTAATGCTGTGGGGTTATTTTTAACAGTAGAGCCTGAGCCAGCAGCAATAAGCAAAGCGGTCAAAGTATTGGACGAGCTGATTTCAATAGTTTGACCATCAACTAATGTGCTAGCTGCTGGAAGTTGAATACCATAAGTGGTCAAAGTGGTAGCAGGATCAAGAACAAGTTTGCCAGTTGTAGATAAAACAGTTGCAGTAGTGGCGTTAGTAGCAACTACATACTGATAAGGAAGCGCTCCCAAGTCTGCCATAGAAAGCAAACCAGTTTGAGGATTTTGACCATTAGGGAGATTGGTATTAGCAATGATGGTTTCATTGCCAGTTACAGCAGGACCAGCCGAGATAGTACTATTGCAAACACCACCGTTACCAAGACTGGCACAATAAGAAGCACCGCCAATAATCGGAAAGCCTAACTGATTTCCAGAAATAGCGAGAGCAATACCAACAGTAGAGATCAAAGCAGCAGTACCAAGCATAAGCTTTTTAAACATAATGATAGCTCCTAGGGTTTCACAGTTTTAAATCTTACCAAAAGCACTAACGAGTACCACCGACCAACTTCAGCTTAACAGTGTCTTCATTTAGTATTTTTGATTTATCGGAGCTAACGTGGTCTATTACTTTTGGTGCTTCTTTTGGAGTCCCGCTCACAAAAGTTATCTTCATTGTATTATTTGTGTTATTGTTTACATTAACGGGTTCAACTTTACCAGTGAAACCAGCAATCTCAGAATAAAGTTTAAATAAAGTAGCTGCGTCCCTATCTTCAGGAGCTTGTCTTGCTCTTGTCAGAACCTCATTTAAAAGTTCCTCCTTGTCAAGCGGTTTCTCAAAGCTCTTGAGAGTTTTCTTGTAGGCATCACGCGCGGCTATAACAATCGGATCATTTGACCAATGGACGCTTGCCCACAATGCTTTGGAGGTTTCCTTGGGGAATAGCTCTAACCCTGCTGGAAACGGCTCTAATCCCTTTCCAAGGCATATTCCAAAGGACTTTCGCAACTCTTCATCATCAGCAAAATCGGGCCTTGGAGGCTCTTGATAGCTGGAACGCTGTTGCCAAGGGTCATAGGGCCTTGGATCAACCTTGCGAGCATCAAAAGGGGTATCGAAGAAATTCATGCTTTAAAATGCAAAAAGGGGCCACCTTTGTCAAGTGGCCCCAGAATATTATTAGGTGATTTGCAATTGGGATTAGATTAGGGGGTTTTTAGAGTGGTGTCAAGAGACTTTAGCAATTAAATCATCTTTCATAGTCACTTCTGCAAAAAACTCGCGTCCTTTAATACCAGTAATGCTAGGACGATTGCAGACGCAAAATGTACCATTTGACTTGTACTCAGAACCAAACATTGAAGTTTCACGATACTTGAGATGTTTACCGATGTTTTCCTTAAGTGCTTTCTTTGAAACATAAAGAGCAATCATCATATCTCATTCTCCCTATTTGAAAAGCCACTTTATCATTGGTACTTTAGCTTGTCAATCCCTAACTCACACTTTCAATTAAATCATTTTTCATTTTTATTATAGCGTGATACCTATCGCAGTCTATAAAGCTAGGATCACTAAAAATACAAAATTTACCAGTTGATACGTATTGACTTCCGAACACTGTCTCAGTCTCACAAAACAGCAGCCTATTACCAATTTGCTTTTCAAGGTCTTTCTTTGTTTTATACAGAGCTATTAGCATTTTATATTTCCTATTTTAAATTAATGAGTAGAACACATATCCAACACTATATAGTAATATCAAGAAAAGTAATGTACTTTCTAAGTTTAATGTTTCGTCTTCGTCTGTCATAACATCCTTTCATTTTTGGTGTCCGTTGTCAGATTTGAACTGACACTGAAAGCATTTTAAGTGCCATCCCTCTGCCAATTGGGGTAAACGGACTAACTTTAATTCATCTTCCTATTAGCCTCAACCTGCTTAGCTAAATTCTCTTCATGATTAACAATCACTTGGTTAATTGCATCTCGCACAACTTTAAGAAAATCAAAATGAACAACAATCTCAATTGATCCTCTAATTTCTTCGTGTTGACCGTCCACTTGAACAATATCATTGAATGTTAAGCGAGCAACTTCAGCTATTTTGATATTTAATTGATTTGCGTAGTCGGACATGTCAATCCTTAAACTTCTGCCCAATCAGTTGATAAACATTAAACATCGCTTCAGCAACTTTTTCAGCAGCTTCTTTAACATCAGGAAATTCCTCAGCACAACGTGTCTGAAGTACATGGCTATCCCATAAATCACAAGCTATGTGAGCAGAATGTAAAGCTTCGTGAGTATAGCCATTATTATATTTATCATTGTTCATTTAGGATTATATCTCCAATTATTTACCATTAAATCTCCATTAGGAGACATAGCTTTAGAAGTAACAGGAATAGCAAATCCAGCAACCCAATGCTTACCATTTTTATAGCAAGCGCTTATGATTAATTCATCTCTGGCATAAGGCTCAATCACAAACTTTTCAAATCCTCCATTATGTTCAAAATTTCTAAACCAAGGGCATTCTAATATTTTATCATAAGCAATATTGTGGGCAACAGCATCTTCAAAATCACAATAGCTTGGATGATATTGCCTAACGTGATATAAGTCGCTCATTCGCCTAATCCAGTTAAATTTAGGCTCTCAATTGAAAGCTTTCTAAGTTGTTCATAGTACAAAAATTGTTCTTTGCTAATAACAACAATATTTTCATCTTTAAAAAATTCATATAACCTGTCCCAAACTTCATGCTGATTGGTGTCTGCTATATAACAATGAAGCATATGCTGAAGTTTCATCATAAATAGTCTAAATTGCTGTTCTTCCCTATCTATTTCTATTGACTTCATATTCATCATCCTCCAACAAATGGTGGCTCACTATCAGCCTTAGACATTGTTTCAACACTATGACCATTCATTACTGCCCAGAACGTGAGCCGGCCAAGTCTCTTTCGATCTGCATAATTCGCGTAGTCTAATTCAGTTTGATATACTACCTCGTCTTCATTCTGTAAGTCAATAACAAAAACAACGATAGGGCAATGAGTGTTGATTTCGTCTAAGCGCTTATTTTCTGCACCGCGAGTATATTTATTGTAGGGCATTATGTTCCTTCGTATTCAGCAAGATAAAATTTAATACGTTCTATAACATTATTAATATTAGAATTTGGAATACTTAAAATCATATTAGCCGTTAATTGACACATTAGTTCCATGGCTAATTGCCCATTTGATGGGAGAATATCTAAAATAATTTCTTGAATATCTGGTTCGATTATTTCCATTTTCTATTCCTTACATTTTAAAACCCTAGTCCCTTTCGAGACTAGGGTAAAACTTTAACCCCAATCTATTGTCACCAATAGATCGCTCTCACCGGAGTTGTGAGAGTAGACAAGCGTTAAAGTTTATTCGCTTCTAACGATGACTGCGCCATCTGCTGGTGCAGTAAAGCTACCATAGCTTACACCAGCCTGCACAGCACGCACAGTAAACTTTCGAGTAGACTTTTTAACATTTACCGTAACAGTTTCCTTGACGTTCTGGCCAGTAGCATCCTTCAATGCCTTGTTACCCTCGCCACGCTTAACGCGAGTAACTTCATGCATCTCAGGCTGTCCATTCTCACCAATAACATCAACCTGATAACGCTGGTTAGCAGAACCCACCGCGCTTCCCATGGTCTTGAAAGCATCTCCCTTGCTAACCGCAGTGTTAGCAACAAAGAAGTAATCATTAACTCCCATCGTATCAAAGGGATACTTAACAGGAGCACCAGAGCCAAAACCACCACGCTTGACCTTCGGCAGCACAAGACCACCAGACTGCACAGCAAAGGCAGACATGGGCTTGTTCTGAGCATGACCGGCATTGGCAGCAAGATAGTTCACGCCAGCCTCAGTAATGCGTGCAGCAACCTTAGAAGCGTCTTCAGGGTCAGTCTGATTAGCATTGACATCAATCAAGGCAGGGCTGTTCTGAAGCAAGGGAAGTCCGTCTTCCTTGGAAACATACACAACAGTATTGGCAGCAGTAGCATTAGCGATAGCTCGAAGCAACTCAACGTTCATAATTTAGTTCCTTTTGTTTTTTGAATTGAATAGGTTATTCAATATCTCAGATTTAGGAAAGTCCCGAGAGTTTGTCAAGAACTTTTGACGAATTTTTTGACATTGTGGGCAATCAGGCTCATAATATTTTTGCCCACAATTAGAGCAAATTGCGGCAAGAGACTTGCATTCCTCGATTAGTTGCTCTGCTTCTTTGCTACAAATGACGCAATAATCAATTTTTTGAAACCCATCCATGTAGAAAGAGATTTTGTGGGTCATTTTGACACCCAAATTAAAGCAGCACCTAAAATCATTAGACTGATGCCAAAACCTGCTAGAATGATTTCAAAATTGGTCATTTTTCTAGTCAATATCCTATTGCAAATAAAGCAGCAACTAATACAATCCACCAATCAATTTTATCAAACCACTTCATCCTTAAACCTTTCCATCAAATCATTTAGTGTAAGAACACCACTATTCCAACTTTGGTCTTCTTCATCAGTCAATTTATACTGAAACAATGGATTTACTTTAGCTTTTCCTTCGCCAGACATAGGGCTTTCCTCATGCCATAATTGAGCATAAGGGCCTGATTGACCGGCAAGCCATACAAAGATTTTCATGGCGTCAACCATGAGAATAGCGAGCCAATAGCAAGCACAAATAATACTATTGATATAAAACCAATTATGCCTCTAGCAAGTTCTGGAGGCATAGGCGAAGCTCCCATTTTATTCTTCCTCCTCTTCTTCGTCTTCTTCTGTATCATCTATCTCCATTGCGCAATCTTCGCAGATATCGCAATCTTCGTCAATTTCTTCACCACAGCTAGGACATGGTTTAGTGTTCATTTCGGTTTCTCCATCTTAAACATTGCCCACAATTGAGCCTCAAATTCATTAGCTAGCTTAGGACACCTAGATTTATTATGCAACATTTCGCAAGCATAAGCAATAACATCATCCGGATTATTATAGCGCTCAGGGCTAAAACTGTGGATAAGCCAATAAGCAACTTCGGCAGTCAAAAGGCTTTCGAGCCATTGAATTTTTAAATCTCGGTGGAGATGGGCGCTAATCATTTAGAATAGCGTCCACCATACGCAACCAAATGGCTCTTGCTTGAGTATGGCTATTAACACCTGCTGCTGTAGTCATCTTTTCTGTAGGCTCTCGGAGAGCTTTAAGCATATTAATAACTTTAGGGATTTGAAATTTCCATAAAGGAGTTCCACCAATATCCAAAGGAGAACAATTAGGATCAACTAAAGTTTTAGCTAACCTTTCAATCATTTCATCGTCCATTTTTCTATTCCTTTTATTTCTTACATTCAGATTTGCGCGGTGCTCTATCAGTAAATAAAGAAAAAAACGAGGCTGGATAAATCGCAACCAAACCTATTATCTCATTTACAACTATTTCATCATTTGGACATTTAGTATGATAGTCGCCTTCAGCAAATCCAACAAACATACAGCCAATCACCCAATAAACTAATACATATTTCATTTTCCTATTCCTTATTTAATTCAAACCCGTGCATTACAACCAAATCATAAATAGGCTTCCGCTTTTCAGCTTCAATACTCAAAGCCAAATCTTCCAAATAAAGTTTATTTTCTTTTGGAGAAAGCATAGCTTCATTGCGATAGCGGTAAAGTGTTTGCAGGCGAGTTTCAGCCATTACTGATATCCTTCCTCTATGATTGCTTTAACAATCTTATTTTGTCCATCAATAGCGTCAATAGCTTCTTTCTTATATTCTGGTGGAAATGTTGCTTTAATAAATTTAATATGAGCATATGCTAAAGCAACCGCTGCATCCTTTGGGCTATCAAATATTCTTAAGATATTAAAGATTTCATCAGCAGCATTGTCTATTTCAAAGTCTGAGGCTTTACCATTGCCGCTTAAGTCGAGTTTTTCAGCCATTTAAATATTCCTCTATTGCTTTCTTAGCCTCTATCCATGAGTAACACACATGGCACTTATATCCGGCTTTAGTTGCATAGTCAATAAAATCTATCTGATCTTGTGACAATCCACCATTCTTTTGATTGCGTCGTTTCTCTGTTTTCATCTCGATATAGAGACCACTAGCACCATGGTTTCCAACAGCTATATTAGGCCATGGCAAAAACACGTCACTAACACCAGCCCTAACCCCTTCTGCCACCATTCTATGGCTATTGGCATTAGGAATAGCATAAAGCCACTTTAATTGTGGGTAAAGGTGTTGATTGAGACCAGCCCATGCGAATAAAGCAACCTGTTCTCCACGTTCTGAGCCATCTACAAAGCTTTCAGGAGTTATCATTCAGCAATCTCGCTAAGCCAATATGCTCTGTTGAGTCATCTTCATTAAATATTCTATATCCTGTTCCATATAAAATAGCATCTTTTACTTGCTTCTCTATCTCTTTAGTTGTTTTCCAAATCATTCTAGCAATTGCAGGATTGCTCTTGCGTTCTGCTCTATAATAAACTGCCATATCCTTTCTAGCTTTAGCTTTTAACTCCTCATAGGACATAGGCTTTACAAAACAATCATCACAAACTATAACACAATCTTCGTCCTTCCATTCACCAAATATTTCTGAACGCTCTTGGCGAGCTTCATCGTCTGACCAACCTTTATCAAAGGTGCCTTGGCAAACGGCGCAAGTAAATTGATTTGTCATGATCCACTACCCGGATGTGTTTTATATTTTCTATAATATTCTTCAGCATCTTCCTTAGTCATCATGATAGGCTGCTTTTGCGATAGCTCTAGCTTATCAGCAATCCGCTTAAGGCTGATAGCTATTGACTGAAGTGCTGTAATCTCAATTCCTCTAGCTTCAAATTTAGTCAGCATATAGGATTTAATATTTTCAAAACCTTCACAAGCCTCACTTACTTTGTCTTGGCTATTCATTTCTTCTTCCCTATTACTTTAACCCCATATTCCTCAACCACCATCAAAACATCTGGAAACACTTCCCTTAGCTCTTTGTATCTCAAGGCTGGAAATGCTGTTCCAATAGTAATTGTCCTACCTTTAGCTTGGCAGAGTTTAATTAAGTCGAGTAGGATTTGGCTATTGGATTTGCCGGGGCAACGATTAGCTAGATAGAGTTTGTATTCAGACATATCTAGTATTCCACTCTTCCTCTATATCAAAATAATCTTCGTGTTGATCTCGAATGATAATAGGTCTTATTTTACATTGTATATTTTTACAAGCAATTTGGTGTGTTTCGTCTCCAAGATGATAATAACCAAAACCTTCTAACTCAACTTCGCTATTACAAAATGGGCAAGTTTTGAGCGTCATTTTCCTATTCCTTATTTGCCGGTCACGCTATATTGCTACCGGCTCTACCCCTCAGGAAAAGGCAGGTATTAGAATTGTCCCGGCTGTATCTTGTCCTTCATCAGGACTGGTTAATTCCTACAGCTAGACCATGGTTTCAAGGCTTTTAGCCACCATTGCTTACCAGCGGGATAACTCTTAAACTTCGTCTAATCCATCATCGTGCCAAACACGTTCCCAATAAGCACCAGTCCACACATAATCGTTATCATCGTCATGTGGCGGAGTTCCATCATAATGCTTATACCATTGTGAGCCGTATTGATCAGCCCATTGTCGTTTAGCTTTAATTTTTTCCATGGCTAAAGCTCCAGCAACTTCCTAATCTTTAAACGTATGGCTATGGCTACCTTACTAACGAAGTGTATACCCCGCGTCAATAATCCACCCTCTCCTTGGCTCATGTGTTAATGCGCCTCAATCTGCTGCTTTACGCCCAATCGCGTTCCTTGCCATAGCCGTGATAGCTTATTTCCCGTAATACCTATTAGATTTGCGACGAAAACGAGAAAGATCAACCGACCTAGAAGCCTGAATTTCTTTTTGTGTAGGAATATGCTTAATCATTGAAACAAAACCACGGTCCCAATCGATACCTTCTTCAGTCAATTTGACTGCTCCAAGCTTGGTAAAGCCGCAAGTGTGAGGATTGTCACTCTGAGACTTACCAGAAAGAAATGCTTGCTTGCCAGCTTCAAAAGACATGGTTTAATCTCCAAGGTTGACTTGTTTATAGACGTATCTATAAAGCAAGTCAACCTTTATTTTCAATTTTAATCACAATTCTAGAAGCTTCCTAACCTTTTCAAAGTCCTCAACCGGCATTGTAATTACAACACTACCTTGTGTCAAGGTCTCTTCACTACAATCAACATCACTATTATCAAAGGCATTCTTAAGCACTGTTCGCAGATTTGGTGCAGCCTGAACATCACTCGGCTTAACTTTTCGCCCTTCCTCAGTAGCCTTGTCAACAGCAGCCTGAAGGGCTTGAGCAGCCGCTACAGGCGTTTCCGCAGCCTTGACCGTCTGTTGTGCCAGCGAAGCTGAAATCGTACCAGCGATCACCGCAGACTGCACAGACGGCGGCATTGTTAGCAAATCTAAAATTTGACTAATTCGACCATTCGACATTCCAACTTTCTTGGCAATCTCTCCCTGCTGCCATCCCATGTCAAGCAACTTCTTAAAAATCTTGGCTTGCTCCATGGTTGTGAACGGCTTACCGCTATTGCCCACAACTTGATTTAAGATCATGTCAGCTTCGTTAGCATAGCGATCAACGCTAACAACTGGCACTGTCTTTAGATCAGCCTTATAAACCTCGATAGCTCTCATTGAAGCTCGAACGCGGCAATGTCCCTCGCGAACTAAAAGCTTACCATCTTCAAGCTTAACCTCAATTGGCTTCTTAACGCCAACTTCGGCAATTGACTGAGCAAGCATGTCAATGTGGGCATCAAGCTCAGGGCTTTCTTCCCGCATGTTAAAACCGGGGACGATAACCAAAAGACGCGGATCAATTCGGTTAATGTCCGAACGTCCCTGCGAGAATTGAGCGATACCTGTAGCTTTAGCCATTGCTTAAGCCTCCTTACAACGATCAAGGGCAAATCTAACCAAGCCTTTTTCATCATGATACTTAATGAAAGCACCAGCAGCACAATATGACATTGGGCCACTAAATTTTACAAGAATATTACCTTCATCATCAACAATCTTAAGACTAGATAAGTTTGTATCTGAGTTATCTTTCACTATTCTCATTTCATATTCCTTTCCACTATCCAGCGGTGTGAAGACAACCTAGCCGGTTAAAGCTAGGTTGTCAATGTTTAATTATTTAACCCGGTCCTTGATATTCTTTTCCGATTGGAAATTCTTGTTTTACTTTTGGCACAATTGACATTAATAAACTTGTACAATTAGGATAATTATGAAGCACATCATGTAAGATAGTATCTAAACTAGACGCTTCAACATAATGACTAGTTTCATTTCTATCTGTGTTTACAGTAACATGAACAGCATAAATCATTTAGAACTCTCCTATTTTGGCGCTTTAGCTTTCTTAGCAAATTCTCCGCTAGGAATACACTTAATTTCCTCATTATCCAAAAACATAACTTGAACTTTAGTATGATAATTGCGGCCTTTTCCACCAAAACAGCGAAATGAATTAAAAACATAGCATTGGCGACCTTCAAACATAGCAACAGGATAAATATTAAATCCACGGCGCGCAGCCAAGGCTTTATAAGCTGGTGAAACTGGTGTTTTAGGAAATTCGTGAATGAAGGTCTCAATCATTTCTAGTCTCCACTAGTTGATTTATCCACCTTAACAGCCCCACTAGAGCAAGTCAACAGTTATTTTTGATAATTAGCTAATTGTATTGCTAAAATATCTTTTAAAATTTCACTTCGTCTAGACCATAAAAAGTTAGACGGAATACCTAAATCAAGCCTTCTTTCGTTATCATTAATTAAAGCTTCAATAGTTTCTAGCGTTCCCCGTTTACCTCTTAAAGACCACAAATCGTTATCCATTTTCCACCTTATCCTGAGCCTTATGAATAGCCCCTAGACATTGCTCTAACTTTCGAACAATATATCTATAGGGATATTTATCGCTTGGCAAGCACTTGTCTCTTTTAATAATTAAACGGTCGACAATATCGTTAACGTCACGTTCTAGCACGACTAGCCAAATGCGGGTTTCTTCGTCGATTAATCGTTCTGTATCTGTCATTTTACCTCGCTACAATCACTAGCACCAACACCATTAGCAATGGTGATAGCCCAATTAGATATTTCATGGCTTAAACCAATCTGGCGGATTATATTGATTAATCACACCAAAAGCGTCATAAGCTCGCTCATAGCCGGGAATTAACCAATGACAATAGTTGCAGTCTTTCTTAGTAGCATACAAAACACCACTAGGAACATAAGGGCCAGCATAAAACCAAGGCTGATTATAATCTATTTTCATATTTAAGCTCCATTCAAAACTACTCTAGACGGTTAGCCTAGGGCAGTCAATAGTTTTAATCACCTTCCGTCATAAACCTTTTCTTCAACAGGCTTACTCACCCAATAGACGGTTTGATTTAGGTTGTCAACCTAAATATCTTTCAAATCTTCATCAACTTCTTTAAATGTCTTTTCTCTAAGTCTTTTCTGGTAGCGAATTTCTTTAATTCTTTCTATAAGTTGTTCTTCCGATTGATATAGAAACGCTGCGTGACCAAATAGAGCACCAGCTAAAAATCCAATTGCAATTGATACAAATTCCATTTTATCACCTATTTACTTTATTTAAATGGCACGTAAATTTCCTAAGTCCTAGCTTTCGCAGGTACATCTTGACTTTGCTCTCTGACCAGCCAATTTTATCAGCTAAACTCATTGCAATAATATCCTCGTCAATACCTTTATTTTCATTGCAATAAATCGTGAATAGTTTGTCAAGTTCTTTATTGCGATATTTTTTAGATTTCTGTGGGTAAAGCTCAGGGCAATAGATTTTAGTCACTGCCTCCTACTTTCTCAAAAAATGCAATTGTTTTATTCAAAGCCTCAACTGTTTCAATCAAGCCTTCAGCCTGTAGCTCATCGCGCCAAGCCTTGGCAGTAGCAAGCCAATGCTGTTCCCACAATTTAACCCATTCCTTAGCAGTAATATCGACAGGATTACTGAAGCTAACTCTGGCCTTATCCGTTATAGTTCCAATGAGCGTCTTACTGTGTGTCATCAATTTTCCTAATAATAGCTCTACCTCGCGAAATGCGACTTTTAACCGTTCCAATAGGAATGCTATACTTTTCAGCTACAGCTTTGTAGCTCATTCCACTATCAAAATCATCAATTAGCTTAGCTCTATCACCGAGCTTAGTAGTTGCTTCGTCAAGTGTCATCCCCACACTCCAATAATAAATCCAAACACGGCAATGCCTGCCCAGCTAAGCAACACAAATTCAAGTGAGCCTTGAATAATATCGCGGATCATTTTCCTATTCCTCTATTTTATATCTAAATCCAAACATACTTTGAATTTGCTCTTTTGTTAAACACTTATTATCATATAGAAAGCTAATTAGTTTAGCTAACATTGCAATACTATCTTTAAGCTCGTCACGAATAGTTTCGATCTGTCCTTCTGTCAAAGGACTTCCGATTGAACCTTCAATAGCTTCAATGAGAGAAACTGTCTGTTGCTTCCCATAACCTTGACTTGCAATAATTTTCATTTTCCTATTCCTCCTATTTAAAATAAGTGCTAGGCTAGCTACCAGCCGGGGGATTGGCAACTAGCCTAGCTTATCCTCATAGCATCCTGATCTTAGATTTAGGCTCTCTTTTAAGGTCAACTCTCTAAAGCTGTCCTGATTAGCTTAAAAGCTCTAAAGTCACTGGTGCTACTCAATTTCGCCCTTTAGTGACTAACCAGTTAGACCAACCCTTGATCATTGCTGCTATGAGGCACTTAAACTCTTTTAACAGGCTAAGCGTTAGTTGTCAACACCTCATTAGACTTCTTCACATACTTCCTAACAGGCTTCTTAACTGCCGTAGCAGGCTTCAAGCCCATCCTTAGCCTCATATAAATCGTCATATATGGAAGGCCATAGAAATCAGCAGCCTCGCGAATGCTCTTAAAAGTCCGCTTCTTAGTTCCGAGTGAAAGTGTAACCATTGTGTAATCCTTTTCCTATTTGCTATTTGATATTCAATATTCAGACTATAAGTGTTTGGCATTTTAAAGTCAATCTCTTATTTTAAACTTTCTTATGCTGAACTTTTGCACCACGATCAACAATCTCAGCATCTAAACTAAAATGCTCTTTCACATAAGCAACGCCAGTTCCACTGGCAGCCTCAAATGAAAACGTAAGAGGATCGGAATACATAGGAAATGAGCTAGGCTTATCTGTTGTCAGATAAACGCGATCAGAGCCTTGACCAGTGAGAACCATTGCTTTTGTAAACATCTTCTCTCTCCATCTGTTATTCATCACTATAGACGGACTAAAATCAAAGTCAACTATTATTTTAAATTATTTTCAAATTATTTTTAATTTTAGCTCTAACTATTTCTCTCCGCATTCCGGGGCTTAATTGATACCACTCTTTTTCTGTTATCTTTGATGATATTGCGCCGCACCAAATAGCATCAATCCAACTAGGTGTTGGAGTTGATGCCTTGTAAGTCCAATATTCTTCGTCAGCCATAAAACACCTCCGCTTCTTTCAAGCAACGCGCCCAAAGAACGCGGTCAGAATACTTAGTAAACGGCCCATCTTCATCAACACCATGCTCAAGCGAGCCGTTGTAAGTCTTGCGATAAAGATAACCAGCATGAGAACAAATCCGCTTTTCGTTTTCCTTAGCTTGCTTGATGGCAGACTTAATTTCAACGATACAATCAAAACCCTTAGCCGGCTTCATTGCGCAAGACGTTCCAAAATGCTTGATTTCACCTGTTTCTGTATCTTCAATCCAAACAACACGCTGCAAACCAGACTTGCCGCAACATTCGCAGAAAGACTTGTCGTCATTAATTCCCTTTACGATGAAGCGCATTTTGTATCTCCCGTTTGCCGATAACCATACAATAGACGGTTCATACAGGAATGCAAGAACTTTTTTCAAAAACTTTAATTATTTTGCTTTAACTCACCTAAGTACCTATGCAAATTTGTAGAGGCTCAAATCTCAGGAGCTATGCGTTTTTGCTACCCATTTAAACGCAATTAGAACGTTGCTGGTAAGCGTTTTGCCAGAAGGTAGCCAACCTAAGCCCTAGCCAAACGAACGCACCAGCAAAAGCCGCAAGGGCTTGGGTTAGCGTTCTGAGCGGTTGTCTGCCCAAGCTTTAGCAATTATCTCTTCCTTAGCTTTCTCAAAGCATTTCAAATGCCAATAGCCTCTTTTACCATTTAATCGCAATGGCTGCATTCCCGGTTTTTGTGAGCCACAGTAGGCACACTTTCTAGCCATAGGGTGTGGTTTATCCCAAGGCTTCATTGCCTCGCCTCCAACACCTCAGCCAAATCAGCAATAGCTTCCAACATCGTTGAGCCACTACCAATTGGGCAAGTGACGAAGTAGCCATCTTGATCGCAATCACAATCATATGTGCCAGCTTCCCAAGCTTGCCAATGACCAATGTAATCGTCTTGGGAAACTTCTACCGACATTTCGCTGAAGTGGATTATATGAGGCATGTTTAATCCTCCACTTCATTAGCCAGCTTCATCAATTCTTCCATTCGTTCATCATACTCTTTATCGTCAATCTTCCCATCGATAAACATTTGCTCCAGCACGTCCATTTCGTATTGAACATCTCGTTCCATTTTATATTCCTTTCCTGTTGCTAGCCACTATAGCCGGTCAACTTTTAAATGTCAACCGGCTAATTGAAATAATCTACATATATAAATCTTTTTTTGTAACAGTGTATTCGTTATTTACTCTAGCAACATCATAAACTTTTAAAGCTCTACCTAACTCCTTAAGAACATCAGACACATCATTGAGCCAAAGATACCAAGTCTTTCCATCGTTTCCGAGAACTTCAATCTTTGTCATTTGCTCTCTCCGTTGTTGATATCCATACTATAGCAGCTAACTTTCCAATTGCAACATTTATTTTAAACTTTCTTTGATCACGCTTTATTACAATTCAAAGCACTAGCAATTATATTAGCTCTTTCTTCAGCCTTACCAAAAGCACCTTCTGTATAGACTAATTCTTCTTCGCTAGCTTCATCAATCATACAAATATCAAACCAAGCATAAAGACCATTAATGCAAGGAAATTGCCGCTGAATAACCCAATGGTTACCGTACATAGCTTTTTGTGCTCTATATATCATTCTTCCACCTTCACATAGCAGCCATCACAATACATATTTAGCTTTTTGTTAATATCCCCGCTGATTACACCATGCCAATATCCCTTATCACAAAATGGACACTTGCACCTAGCTCGCAGCATTCCCTTTTCAATAATCTTCCTTTTCCAGCTAGCAGCAATCTTAATAACTGCTAGGTGCTGCTTCATTCGAGCGTTAGTCATTTCTTTAATTCCTTAAGCATTTTAATAATTACAGCAGGAGCTACAAATTCATATCTAATCTTTTCAATAGCAGCCTCTATTGCTGCGTTCCAAATCTCATTAGCATAACAATCTTTTTCACAATTTTCAAATTTAAATTTTCTAGCAGCTTTCATCATTTTTTCCTGAGCTATTTTAAGTCCATTCTTTTCACTCATTTCTTCTTCCTCATTCTAATCTCATAAGCTATCATATTAGCTTCATACTTCTCTGCTGTCAATGCTGCATCTTCTAGAGCAGCATTCCAAATTATAATATCCATATATTCGCGACCATTCCAAATCCAATTTCTATTCATCGTACAATTTTCTATTTTATCATTCATTTCAAATGCTCCTGCAAATACAACATTAGTAAGTGAGCTTGGTTGCGGTCTAATGCTATTGTGTCTCCAATTCTATGAACAACAGGGGTAACACATATTTGACCAGCAAACTTACTAAAGTAAAGTCCTCTATTGTAGCTATCAGTTAACTTTAATTCTTTAACGCTCATTTGTCTTCTCCTTTGCCCACAGTTAATCAATTCTTCTAATACAAGCTTCTGGAAAGTTTGTTGGTCGCTCTATTTGTGCTAATATCCAATGAGCCTCCACTCTCCAAATTTCTGTTTCCCAACCAAAGCTAATCTTTTTCAGCTTAGCTATCTTTTGCTCGCTTATATCATGTTTGTGAACTATTTCAACAATATAATAAATTCCACCTTTATGATCTATTACAATATCGGCTATAGCAATGGGTTTTATGTTTGATATTGCTAATTCTTCATATGTTGGAATTGGCGGATTTTTCATAATTATGCTTGTTTCTCGTTCTCTCCATATCTGTACTTCATTATAACTAATAAATGGATATTCTTCCCACACTTTACCTCGCCAGTCAAATGGTCCAAATTTTCCATTACTGCTATTAAGCCAATATTTAAACACTGCTTTAGCCGCAGAGTGCTGATAGCTCTCACCTTTTCTATGATTAATTATCAACTTTTTCTCTCCATTTTAATGCTGCTAATATGTATCTTCTTTGTAGTTCTCTTAAGTGCTTGTTTTCTTTATATATATACCATATTATAATATATTAGAAGAAAGAAAGTAATTAAAATGGTGAATTAAAATGGTGAATTAAAGTATGAAGTTACTAGTGAAATGGTCTCTTTCTTTCTCTCTTATAAGCGTAATATGTAATATGCTCTAATATGGTCCGTAAGTCTTTGAAATCTATGATGAAAAACCGTATTCTTTGACCCCAAAATCCCTAATACAGCAAATACGAATACTATTTTACCGATTGAGTTCTCCTAATATATTATAATATGAATGACGGTAAAGAGCTACTCATCTAACATTTCGTCTAGTATTGACATGTTTGATATCATATATAAACTCTGCCTTTTAACTCCTAATTCTCTAGCTTTATCTTTTGGAACCTCTTCAATAAAATCAGTATCAAGTAAATTTTTAATAGCTCTATGGATAGAGGCACTCGGGATAGGATCATTTTTAAAAGCAATATTATTAGATAATCTGCGCGATATAAATGCTAATGGTATTGTCTTAGCATTATATAATTGCTCTGATATTTGGTAACTCTTAAGCTTTTCGGGTTTCATTTTAACAAATTCTACAAATATTCTTTTTACTTCATTAATCTGTCTAAGCTCATTTGATGATTTGCCCACTTGTCCAGAAGAAAACTTTTTTGATAATATATTTATGCCGCTTTCCACAATATTCTTAGCCCATATAAATTCATTCTCAGTTACGATAGGATCATTTATGTTAATACCAATAGCAACTAAAGAAGCAAGTTTAATACATTTAATGTGAGCACGGTTCCATAATTCAATAATTGCTTTATGCTCCTCCTTTGAATTAATTTTACTAGTTGTAAATTCATCATACTCTTTTAATAATGCTTTTGCTTTAGAATTTAAAGATACATACTTTACAGTCCTATTGGCCATCAAGGTTTTAGCATTTGACATTAAATGAGCGATATCTCTAATTAAGTTTCCATCAGGGATAACATTTCTATTCTCATTTAAAAGTTGCCTATCTCCTTGATAATCTAAAATTATAAACCTAGGCAAAAGACCACTTAAAATCATATTTTCATCAGCAGCCTCATAAACTGTTTCTGGGGTACCTTCAGCAAGAATAGAAAATGCTGGCGAAAAAGTATCATTTGTATTTTTATCTTTATCAGCATATATAGAAGAACGCATAATCTGACCATGCCCAGATTTTTGATATAATTCTAATAGTGTTTTTTGTAATGTTTTTTCAGCACTATTAGAACGATTGTCTGACATAATTTGTAGTCTAATTCCAAATTCTCCAAGAATAGAAACAAAGCATGGAGACTTATTAGCGATATATTTAACTAATGCTTGCCCTGAAGCAATTTCGCTAGGACCAATAAATTCAGAAGCAACAGGAACTTGCTTTTGAACTTCATTAATAATTTTATCAATACCTGATGCCGCCGCTTCTTTTCCGCGTCCTGTTTTAGCTAAACACATAATGTATAGATTAAGACCAGTATCATTAAAATTATAAGCTCTACCACATATACCAGCCATAAAACCTATTGCAGCGGCTATTGCCACTTCTGGAACAGGACGTGGAGCGGCATCATAAATAAAACGTGCAATATCTCCCATGAGACCAAAAGGAGGTTGAATGGTGGACGTGGCAGGGATTGAACCTGCGATAAGGCTGTTATGAGCAGCCGGCCTTAAACCACTTGGCGACACGTCCTTAGTTGTTAAATCAAGATTAGTATCAATAGTGGAATGGCCATTAAGGTAAGATATATTGCCATCAATTTTTGATTGCTGCTCTGCTCTCTGTTGTTCAAGTTTTTCCTCCAATGCATTTTTAAATCCATCTATGTTTATTGTGGGTAATTTTTGATCAAAGGCTGTATTCACTGTACGATTTAGATAAGCTTGTGTTTTTCGCTTTGCGTCTGTTTTAGCTAATTCAGATTGACAATAAATACGTTTAACTTGCTCTCGATTATCTGTATAGTAACTAATAATATTCATATATGCTTGATCAGCTTCAGACTGAGAAACATATTTTCCCTGCCATTGAGCTAATGATAAGGGATAGAACTTTTCTGAATTATGCTTATGAGCTAATTCTAGAATGCTTTCATCAGATTGAGTTTCAACAACATCAGGAACATTTAAATTGGCATTACAATTTAGCTTTTCATCCATTTGCTTATAAAGTTGATTAAGCAAATCGTTTCGCTCGGCAATAGGTTTATTAGCAAATACATTTCCAGTCATTGTTGCATAATGAGTATTTGAATAAAGCTCTACTCCACCGAAATTACGATCACGCGAAACAGAACCTTTAACAATAAGATGCAAACCTCTGCCAGATGGGCTAAGCTCCGAATAAGTATCAAATTCATTTAAAATCTTTTGTTGAATATCCGAAGGTTGCTCGCCAGCTTTTACATCTAAATCTATAAACGCATAAGGATCGTTCTTACTAAATACAAACCCAATGCCATCATAGCCACCAACATTATAGCAACGTATGACGTTATCAAAGTCAGACCAATCATTAGGATTAGTAGGACTTGCTTGATAATTACTTACCGAGTAAGGAATTTTATCTAGCTTTGGTTTTCCTTTATCAACATACTTCCACAGTACCCAAGCTTTATGTTCCCTCATCTCTAAGGGAATGTTTTCGAATTTGTTCATTCGATTTTAAATTTCAAATGGCGTTGATGACAGATAGTTATAGAGAGCTTCCAGCTTGCCAGCCGGTATTTGATCTATTCTATTTTTACTGAAGTCGGTTAACCAAGCTTGGCTTAAACCTGTATCTTCTGCTATCTTCTTATTTGTAAGATTGCGAGGTGCCTTTAGGAAAAGCTGAAAGGTAGCTTCATGAAGTTTAGAGGGAAACCTTGATTTCTTCATTGTTTTCAATGCTTTATTTCTGATTTGGGTAAAATAGTGCGTTGCATGATATCCGCCAAAATTATTTTTGGCAATACTGAATTTTCCTCTTGACCGCGAGATTGAGACCTGTATGTTGAGAGCACTTAAACAGCCTTTACAGGCATACCTAGGAGGTTATCATGATATCTCCGGGTTAAATACCGGGTTAAGGGCCTGCTAGTCCCCAAACCTAGCAGGCTTTTTAATTGAATGAGGAAATAGGAAATGAAATATTGGGTAATTAAGCATATTCCAACAGGATCATATTTCCCACTATCTAGTAGAGGTGGAAAAAGAGGCTCAACTTATATTAATCTTCCTTTCAATGGCATACCTAGATTATTTTCTAAACATGGAGCAGCCAAGATTACTTTAGATTGGTGGCTCAAAGGAAGCGCTAAGCTTGATTATGATTATGATGATGGTCATTCTTATGTAGTTGGAGCTATTCAAGGTAGTGGTGATCCAAGTAGAATTAGTACTGATATGAAAATAATTACAATAGAAATTAAGGAATAGCCTCGAATGGATATCCGCGAAATTCTAAATAGCCTCTCCGAAACAGATCAAACACTATATGCTCAACATCGCGTTGAAATGCGCCGTAGCTATCTCACTGCCCACAATACAGTGCTAGGCGTAGTGGCTTGGAATGCTGGCGATGATATGTTTATGGATTATGTTGACATTACACTAGCAATGTTGTTCGATAGGGCTGGTAAGATTGAGGCAGTTAAACCTGTAATCCATGTTAAGGACTTGGAAAAGATTGAAAAGACTATTGACGAAGTTGCTCCTAAAAGTCCTAGTCAGAAGATGTTGGAACAACTAGGGAAGGGTGTAACAGGAAAGGCTGTTGAATGGCCAGTGAAATGAATAATCCTTGGGATACCACAGCACCAGAGCCAGCATCTTTAATGCCATTGGCTTCCACCAAGCCTGATTGGCTCACTGATGAAATTGCTACAGCATTAGTTGATAGGAGCTTGTCGCTAGACAAAGACGGCATGCTAATGCTTTGGCAACATAGTCAAAAGGCTCTTGCACAAGCCAAAGAAAACGAAATGGAGTATCGCAAGATTTGTGTCAACTTCCTAGTTCCTGAGAAAACCGAAGGAATGAATAATGTTGAGCTTGGTGGTGGGTTTGTCGCTAAAGCTCAAATTAAGTATAATTATAAGTTGGATAGTGATAATGATAAGGTGTGGGCAGGATTAGAACGAATTGAAAACCTCGGTAATCAAGGTAAATTTATTGCAGAACGTTTAGTAAGTTGGACACCCAATTTTCTTTTAACTGAGTACCGACAATTACAGGAAGATGCCGAAAAGGATAGTCAATTTGCAAAAGATGCTTTGAAAATTATTAATGAATTTCTAGTGATAACTGACGCTGCTCCGAGTTTGGAGATTAAGGAACCTAAGCAGAAGGGGAAGAAGTAATGGATAGTGTAGATATGCTATTTAAAGCTTTAAACTTTACCACAACTGGCAAAAGATTTAGACAATCTAAATACAAGCCACATCAGGGAAAACAGGAAATTGATAGGCGAAGGCGTCAAATTCTTCGCGGTCAATTAAAGCCTGAAAATGGTTTAGATATTTCATATATTCCGCAGTATATTTTCAAATGAACATCAACGATCTCCGCGCCGCAAAAGAGTTTGCCATTAACTTCGGAGTTAAATGTATTGTTTATGGTCCTCCCGGTTCCAGCAAGACACCATTAATTAATACAGCCCCAAGACCAGTTTTGCTAGCTTGCGAACCCGGACTTTTATCTATGCGCAACTCTATGGTGCCCACTTGGATTGCTCCAACCAAAGCAAAAATTGACGAGTTCTTTAAATGGTTTGAACATTCAAGTGAAGCCAAAGCCTTTGATACGCTCGCCATAGATAGCACTAGTCAAATGTGTGATATTTGTCTAAGCGAGAGTAAGAAAGCCCATGGTTTAGCTCAATACGGCGAAATGGCAGAATATGTTTATCCATACATTGAGCGACTTTATTTTATGCAACAAAAGCATATGTATCTCATAGCTAAAGAAGAAGTAACTCAAACTGGAATGCGCCGTCCTTACTATCCCGGCAAATTTTTACCCACAAATATTCCTCACAAATATGATTGTGTTTTAAGAACTGCTATCGTGTCAATTCCAAACGTAGGAGAACAATTAGCCTTTCAATGCAATGGGAGTTACGATATAATGGCTCGCAATAGAACTGGAACGTTAGATTTATATGAGCCACCTGATTTTAATTTATTAGTGAAGAAAGCAATGGGATAGGAATTTAAAAATGACAATGATTGAAATTGAATTTGACGATAATAACGACGATGAAGAGGAAGCCATGAGCGATAACGATCAAACTCTAAGGCATGCTGCTTTAGCAATGGCGATTGAAAGTAATTGTGGGCAAACATATGATGAATACGGAAATGTAATTTTTAGTGATACTAAGTTTGTAAATGCTGCTGTTAAATTTTATGGATTTTTAAAGGAAATCACAAATGAAAACGTTCAAACTAACCGTAACTGAAGATGAATTGCGAGCGCTGATTAGGCACCATGCTAGTGGTCTAACTTATAGTGGTAGCCTTGGCCCTTCTGGGATGGATTATTCTAATTACTCTACCGAAACCTCCGAACGCATTCACACGCTAACAAAGCGTTTAAATAAGGAAACTCCTGAAATTGAAAGCGACCCAAGGCCACAGGAGACAACAGCACAAGGACCATCAGCACAAGAACAGTCTGCTGTTGAGCAAGTTAAAATTCCGGAGGGATGGTAATGTCTAGAGTAGCTAAGAAGAAACCCGGTCGAAAGCTTGGTGTTAAGGTTGGCCCATATAAACCTAAGACGCTCAGAGAAATGTATAACGAACTTAAGGAGCTTCGTGCTAAGGTAGCAAAGCTAGAAAAGGTGTTAAGCTGATGCATTCATCAACATTTGAATATCTAAAGCCAACTGACGAACAACTAACAACTATGGCTGCAATTCGAGAGGCTGCAAAAATTTATTTTGAAGTTCTCGAAAAGCTCTTACCTGATGGGCCGGATAAAACTTTCATTATCCGCAATCATCGTTCTAATGCTATGTGGGCTAATGTCGCCATAACTCGCTTGCCTGATGGCACTCCGCGAATTTAAACTTTAATCTCAACTTAATCTCAACTCAAACTAAGGACTTTTAAATATGCCTTTCGATGCTGTCTTTAATGCCCGTGAAGTTCAACCTCAACAGGGAGGCGGTGCCCATCCTGTTGGTAATAAATTTCCGTTTGAAATTACCCACACTGAAGTTAAGCCAACCAAGGAAGGCAAGGGAGGTTTGTTCGAAGTTGAATTGACTTCTCCTGCTGGTTCTATTGTTGAGCGCTATAATCTTTGGAATGAAAACGACACCGCTCGCAAGATTGCTCAGCAGGAACTTTCTGCTCTCTGTCACGCTACCGGACGTTTTGAAGTTGACTTTAAGAACGATGGTGCTGCTTTGCGTGGTGGACGTGGCTTGATGGACGTTGGTTTCCAGAAAGGTCATGAGCCTACTGCTGAAAAGCCTCAAGGTGGCTATGTCGAGCTTAAGAAAGTCTATGACACTGCTGGTAATGAACCGGGTAAGGCTGGTCAACAGCCACAGCAGACGGCACAGAACACTCAGTGGGCTGGTGGACAAAATAATGTTGGACAGGCTGCGCAATCTAACCCTAATCCAAGTTGGAGTGGAAATACTAATAGCACTCCTCCTGCACAGCAAGCGCAGCCTAGTGTTCAACAGGGATGGCAGCAAGGTGCTAGTCAACAGTCTGCACCTTGGAAGCAGTAATTCTGCTAGCTGATGTGCTTTTCAGTTAACATAGCAGATAGAGGGCTAAGCAAAGCACCTGTAAGACTGCTTAGCCATCGCATATAACTACGCCATATCAAGACTAACATAAGGCGTAGCAAACTTAAGAGTGCTGATACGCCAACAGCACTCTTCATTTTTAATTTAGGAATTTAAAATGGCAAAATTAATAATATTTTATGATGAAGAAAACAGACTTCATTTTAATTCTGAGCAGCTAGTACATTTAAATATTAAAGAAGCTACTCTTTCAATTTCAAATAATTTAGAAAATGAAGATATTTATACATTAGCTCGCAAGCTTGCTGAAATGTTATTGGAGCAATTATAATGTCCACAATGGAAGACGCTAAAGGGCCATTTATAGTGTGGGTAAATAATGGTTGTGAAGGATGGCAACCTACAAGTTTTAATTCTATTTTAGAAGCACTAGAAAGTCACAAATATTCTATTGAATGGGTTATAACTAAAAGGATTAGTTATGAGGTTAAGGAAATCTAATGCCCACAGACTTAACCACCGATGACCTCCTCCTAGTTAAAGAAAAGATTGAAGAAGGTCTTGAAACCCTAACAGCAATCGACGAAGAACCTCGCACCCACTTGGGTATTTCAGAGATTGGTAAGCCTTGCTCAAGGCAGATTTATTATAAATTTCATTGGGTAGCTTTTGAAAAGCATTCAGGTAGAATGCAACGGCTGTTCAAGCGAGGACATAGAGAAGAAAAACGCTTTATTAATTACCTAGAAGGAATGGGATGTAAGGTTTATCAGCTAGACACTAACGGTAAACAGTTTCGCGTCTCTGGCGTTATGGGCCATTATGGTGGATCTTGTGATGGTGTTGTGATTACACCTTGGTTTGAAAATCCATTCCTGTTAGAGATGAAAACACATAACGTTAAATCGTTTATTCACTATCTCGATAAAGGTCTAATTAAATCCAAGTCTCAACACTATGACCAAATGAATGGCTATGGATACAAGATGCAACTTCAATATGGAATTTATTTTCCAGAAAATAAAAATGATGATGATATCCAAGTAACAGTTATCAAGCTTGATTGGCAACGCGGAGCAGAGCTAGAACGTAAAGCTGAAGAAATCATTATAGCCAAGCAGCCTCCAACTAAGATTAGCGAAAACCCTGATTACTTCGAGTGCCAGTACTGTGCATTCAAGCAAGTATGTCATTATGGAGCAGAGTTGGCTAAGAATTGCCGATCTTGTCGCATGTCGAGTCCGGTAGAGAATGGCGAATGGTTTTGCTCAAGGTATGGCGAGAACATTCCTAAAAGCGTTATCTCGAAAGGGTGTGATGGATGGTGTCCGATATGAGAAAAATTCCAGATATCAAAACAATGAAAATGGTTATGACGTTTTGGAAAACTATTGATAATCCTTCTGCTGGGAAAGTTGATATGTATTTGTTAAACGATGATGAAACAGGCGAAGGGTTAATAAGCGTTGGTGTACCACATGGTAGAAAAGATATTGCAGAGTTTGTGCTTAAGTCGTGTGCTGCTGGTCAAAAAGTGTTAAACTATTTTAATATAAGTAATATTGAAGATTTTAAGCCATGAGAACCGACGGCGAGCTTAATAGACACATGGATCAATCGAAGCGTGAAAAGGAAGAAGCTAATATATACGATGTTTTCACAGATAGAATGGTAACAAAGACTGAATGGCTTGATATGCAAGCTAAACGCAGCGAACAATGGAAAAAGATGTTTAATGCAACTCCGTGAATATCAAGAGGACCAACTGCAAGCGTTATGGTCTTATTTTATGCACCACAAAGGAAATCCAGTAATCGCTGCTCCATGTGGCACAGGTAAGAGCTTAGTGCCTGCTGAATTTATAAGACGCACCTTGCATTCATTTCCTAATGAAAAGTTTTTAGTTGTAACTCACGTTAAGGAATTAATCGCTCAAGACTATAGCAAAATGATTGAGATATGGCCAGAAGCACCTGTGGGCATATACTCAGCAGGACTTAAACGAAAAGAAATTTTTAATCCAATTATCTTTGGCGGTATACAAAGCATGCATCGCCATCCTGATTATTTTGGATGGAGAGATTTATTATTTATCGATGAAGCTCACTTAGTAAGTCAAGACGAAGCTTCGATGTATCTAACGTTTATTGCTAAACTTCGTGCTATTAATCCAAATTTAAAAGTCATTGGTTTATCTGCAACTCCTTACAGAATGGGGCAGGGATATATAACAGATGGTGGACTATTTACAGATATTGTTCACGATTTAACAAGTTTAGACAATTATAATAAGCTAATCCAAGATGGCTATATTTGCAAACATGTTGCGCCAAGTCGCTTAAGTGTTAGACTAGACGTTTCAAATGTGGGAATGCAGAAAGGTGAATTTATTCAAAGTCAACTTCAGCATGAAGTTGATAAAGCTGAAATCACATGGAAAGCTTTGCAAGAAACTTGTTACTATGGTCAAAGCCGAAGGTCTTGGTTGATATTTGCAAGCGGTATTCAGCATGCCGAACACATAGCAGAAATGCTAACTAAACTTGGAATTGATTGCGCGGCTGTTCACTCAAAAAAAGATGCTAATTATAATGACAAGGCCATTAAAGCTTTTAAGAATTATGAATTGCGCTCTATAGTAAATTATGGTAAACTTACAACTGGTTTTGATCATCCGGGTATCGATCTAATTGAAGATTTGCGTCCAACCTTGAGTATTCCTCTTCATGTTCAAAAATTAGGACGTGGTGGAAGAATAGAATATAAAAAAGACAGTTGCTTAGTATTAGATCATGCTGGTAATGTACCTAATCTTGGCCCGATTAACGATCCCTGCATTCCTCGCAAAAAAGGTGATAAAGTTGGCCAACTGCCAATTAAAATTTGCGAAGCTTGTGGTGTTTACAATCATATTAAAGCTATCAAATGTGATGGTTGCGGAAAGCCATTTGAGTTTAAAGTTAAGATTGTTGAACGTGCTGGTACTGAGGAAGTCTTAAGACAAACTGAAGCACCAATTATTGAAACGTTTGATGTTAATTATGTAACGTATAGTAAGAAACAAAAGACTGATAAAACTGGAAAATCTAAAGCTCCATATATACAAGCGAATTATTTTAGTGGCATGAATATGTTTAAGGAGTTTATATTTCCAGAGAATAAAGGATTTAGGAAACCATTTGTCGATTGGTGGCGACAAAGATCAAAAGTAGAACCACCAGCTACAACAGAAGAATGCGTTAATCATATTAGCCAATTAAGAGCACCTAGAAAAATTAGAGTGCACGTAAACAGAATAGTAAATGGTAAAAATTATCCCGAAGTTCTTTCCTCAGAATGGTGATTAAACATGGGACCACTCTATACCTCAAAAACCGATAAAGAAGAATTTGAAAGATTTAAACGTGAAGACGCTAAAGCAAATCGACTTGCAAACTTTATAGTTGTCTCAATTCTAGTTGCTATATTTGCTATATTCTATTTAACAATGCAAAGGATTTAAAAACATGACCCAATGGCCACATGATGACACAGCATCTAAAATCAAGTTCTTTGGTAAACCCGGAACTAATCTAGTTCAGATTACTCCACCGTTTCAGATGTATTATGATAAGCATCCTATTAAGGGGATTACTGTTAATAAGATGGTAGCAACGTCTTTGCTAAAGGTGTTCACTGATGTACTTGATCAGTGTGGACATGATCAGAAGAAAGTTGACGCTACAGGATTGAGTAACTTCGGTGGCTGCTATAATGAGCGATCTATTCGAGGTTCAACTAATATCAGTAATCATAGTTTCGCTTGTGCAATTGACATTGATCCTGAAAATAATCCCTTAGGCGCTAAGGTTGGTAAAATGCCCACAATAGTCATTGATGCATTTAAACGCGAAGGTTGGTTATGGGGCGGTGATTATAAGGGAAGAAAAGATTGGATGCATTACGAGGCAGTAAGCAGATGAAAGAAAAAACACCAGCAGAAAAAATAATGCATCTAAAAGCTAGGGAAACTGCACTTAATCAATTATCTCGTTTATTTGTCCAAGAAATGATGGAATTAGGAATGTTTAGAACTTGCATTAATTGCAAGCATTGGATAGACGGTAACGAAATCTGTGAAAAATTTAATGAACGTCCCCCGGCAAAAGTTATTGTAGTAGGGTGCGAGGCTCATGAGGATAGTGATATTCCATTTTAGAAAAAATAAAATGAACCAACGTAAATTTAGTTATAGTGAATATAGGTCTTTTGGTCATACCAAGCCAATAAGCATTATGCTTTCCATATCTATTGAATTTTGGATTTTTGGTGGAGTTATTGTTGGATTGTTAACAGGATTTTATTTTTAGGAGAAATAAAATGACTGACTATATGGATTGTTTAGGTGCTTGTCCTGATTGTGGTAAAGAGCGATGGGCTGGAACACGACATATTTGCGAAAAAGCTCCAATTAATTTATCTCTATATTCTTTGAGACTAGCTAATATTGAACGTGATAAAGAATGGAACCCTAATAAAAAGTTAACTCCACTCTTTAGAGCAACTGAGCTAGGAGGTGAAACAGGAGAAGCGTTAAACGTTGTCAAAAAGCTTGAACGAGAAAGGTTAGGCATTAAAGGTTCACGCGCAACAATAAATCAACTAGCTGGCGAATTATCAGATATTTTGATTTGTGTAGACTTACTAGCTATGGAATACGATATAGATTTAACTCAAGCATTACGAAATACTTTTAACGCTACATCAGAAAAACAAAACTTGAGTGTGAAAATATGAATATCTATCTAGCTGCAAAGTTTAACGAGCAACCTTTAATGATACAATGGGCGCAATTCTTAAGGCACCATAGTCATTTTATAACGTCACGATGGTTACTAGCTAATGAAACTATTTCTGTTGAACAACATCAATCAGAAGCTTTAAAAGATTTGAATGATATTGATGCTTGCGATGTAATGATTTCTAGAACACACAGTAGAGGAGATTTGTTTACGGGAGGCGGTAGGCATATTGAATTTGGATATGCTTATGCTAAAAATAAGCGTTTAATAAATGTAGGTGGATGGGAAGCTGTGTTTCATCATTTGCCCGGTGTTGTAACAGTTTCATCAATCGAAGATGTATTAAAGTATCTATGAAACGTCCTAAACCTCAACCCTCCAATTCAGAGTTGCTTGCAACAGTCAAGCAACTATGTACTATTCTCAAAAGCGAAGGACATGTTTGGGATACCCATATTTTACTACAAGACCATTGGGCCATAGCTCACAATCAAGTAATAGGCATTGGTGAAAAGATTAAAGAGGATTTCTTTGCATGTCCTAATGCTATCCTTTTAAAAGAGGCATTGTCTAAGTGTGGGCAAAATCTATCGATAACTCAACTTGAGCAAAAGCTCTCGATTAAGTCTGACAAGTTCCGCGCCTTGGTCCCCTGCGTTCCCTCAGAGAATATTACCCGGATAAATCCCGATCCCTCTGTAGCCTCATTAGATGATCGCCTGAAGGCTTCCCTTAAAGCCGCTAGCATCCTACCTTATGACGAGAATAACTTACTGACGGCCTCCGTATTAGTTCACAATGGCTGTGTGAGCACGACCGACCGAAAGGTGATCCTTCAGTACTTCCACGGTATAGATTTACCTCCAAATTTAGTGCTCCCTAAAGCGGTCATAGAGCCTGTAATTAAAACAACTAAGAAAATGATTGGATTTGGCTATAGCAAAAGTAGTTGCACGTTTCACTATGAAGATGAAAGTTGGATTAAGTCACAATTTTATATTGAGCAATGGCCTAACATTGATAGGATATTAGATAAGAAGATTAACGCTTGGCCTTTACCCACAGACTTCTATACAGCGATTAAAGCGCTAGAACCATTTAGTGATGATGGATTTGTATATTTCGATAATGGTGTTATGCGATCACATCCAGATGAAGGCTTAGGGGCGAGTTATGAGGTTTATGGATTACCAAAAGGACCAGCGTTTTCAATTAAGCAACTAAAGATGATTGAGCCTTATATTAAGACGGTTGACTTTCTAGTGCCACACGGTAATCATCACATGATGATGTTTTATGGTGAAGGTGTTAGGGGCGGAATAGCTGGAAGGGTTTAGAAAATGTGCATTATTCAGCAGTTAAAGGAACCGACATGACGGACGAACAGCTTGCCGCCTATCTTGGAATTCCGAGCGACCACCCGATGAAGGCCACAGTCATCAAGGCGCTGTCGCCAGCCAAGCGCGCGACCTACGAACGCATGTCATCGATTGAAACGGAGTTGGAGCTTTGGCAAGCTGGTCTTGGGCCAAAGCCCAACGTAATGATTGATACCGATCGGAGCACGCGCCGCCGCAAAGGTTGGCGTTAACATCACATTAAAGTAAATATGAAACTAACCTCAGAAGGTCACCTAGAAATCGGCAAAGGTGTTAACCTTAAGCCTTACGTTCCACGTCCTTTCCTACCTCGCACCTTTATGACTGAAAGTGAAATACTAACTAATGCAGGCTCAGAGTTAATCTTAGACAGTGAGAGCTTTCCAAACTATTTCATGACAGGGTTTAAACATGTTGCTAGTAGTAAATATATACGGTTGGATAATGATTTTAACCCTAGGTTTCTTAGCTGGTTACTCTTTAGTTACAAAACAATCGGGTTTAATTCGATTAACTATGATCTCCCTATTTTGTGGGCAAGTTTCACTAATCGTGATGTTTCATACCTTAAAAATATTTCAAATCAACTAATCCAAAGCGACAAGCGCTCCGAAGAAATAGCTAAAGAATATAACTTTAAAATCTTTAAGCTACCAGAACGCCAGCATATTGACTTATTTAACGTATGTCCGTTAAAAGGTAGTTTAAAGCTCTATGCTGCCAGACTTCATTGTAAGCGTATTCAAGACCTTCCTTATCCTGATACTAAGTACTTAACTGATGAAGAAAAAGAAATAGTCTGTGAATATAATTATAATGATTTAGATAATACTGAATTGCTTTTTAAATTCTGTAAAGAGCGTCTTCAGCTACGCGAGGCAATATCGCTAGAATACAATGAAGACTTAATGAGCAAATCTGACGCTCAAATGGCAGAGATTGTTATTTCTAAGGAAGTTGGAAAGCTAAACGGAAGGTGGATTAAAAGACCAGAAATAGAGCCGGGAACAGTTTTTAAATATAATTGCCCACAATTCTTAAATTTTGTTACCCCTGTCATGCAAAACTTTCTAGAGGTTTGTAAAAGGGCTAGATTTGTTGTTGGAGATACAGGAAAGTTAATTGCTCCAGATGAAATCAAGACCAATTTAAAAATAGGCGATAATACTTATTCATTTGGTATCGGTGGACTTCACTCGAATGAAAAAGAAATTGCTTATAAATCTAGCAATACCCATAAACTTATCGATAGAGATGTTAGAAGCTACTATCCTGCTGCTATTATTAATTTGGGTTTGTATCCTATCGCAATGGGACCAAACTTTTTAAAAGTTTATACAGGTTTCAGAGATAGACGAGTTGAAGCTAAGAAAGCAAAAAGATTTACTGAGGATAAGGGATTAAAGATTTTTCTTAATGGTGTGTCAGGTAAGTTTAGCGATTATTGGTCTAAGATGTTCTCACCAAACCTTACAATGCAAATGAATTTGACTTGTCAACTATCTATTTTAATGCTAGTTGAAATGCTAGAATGTGATGGAATTAAAGTTATCTCTGCTAACACAGACGGCATTGTAATTTATTGTGCTAGGGAAGATGAAGAAAAACTAAATTACTGTATTAAATATTGGGAAGAAAGAACTAAGTTTGATACTGAGGACACAGAATATAGTGCTTATTATGGGCGTGATGTTAATGCTTATTTCGCAGTGAAGCCAGATGGCTCAGTTAAGGTCAAAGGTCCTTACTCTGAAGTTGGATCACAAAGCGGTACTCAATTAGACAATAATCCTATTATGCTCATCTGCTCTGATGCTATTAAATGTTTACTCTCTAAGGGAATACCAATTGAGACTACAATATTGGATTGCCGCGACCTAACTAGATTTGTTATAGTAAGGCAGGCTAAAGCTCCGGGTGCTTCTTATCGAGGGCAATACTTAGGAAAAGTTGTAAGATGGATTTATACTAAAAATACATATGATCATATTGAATATGTGTTGAGTGGCAACAAAGTTGCCGATAGTGATGGATGTACACCTGTCATGGATTTACCAGATGAGATACCAGAAAATTTAGATTTTGATAAATATATTCAAAAAACTATTGATATCTTGTATGACATAGGATATTATAGCAAATCTAAACAAATAGAGTTTTTCTAAACATGATAGCGATATATTTAATCTTAAACAAAATAACAAATAAAAGATATGTCGGAAGTTCTGTAAATTATGATAAAAGAAAGAAAAAACACATACATGAATTAACTAAAAATATTCATGCAAATAGATATTTACAATCAGCTTGGGATAAAAATGGATGGCATAGTTTTGAATTTATAATTTTAGAAGTATTAGCTGAAAAAATTAATATTGTAGAACGCGAACAATATTGGATGGATTATTTTAAAAGCTATGATCCAGAATTAGGCTATAATTTAAGACCCAAAGCTGAAAATAATCAAGGTATGGTTTTTACAGAAGAACATAAAAGAAAAATAGGATTAGGGAATAAAGGAAAAGTTATTTCCGAAGAACAAAAAGATAGAGCAAGAAATCAAATTATCAGTAGTGAGCATAGATTGAGCATAAGCCAAGCTAATAAAGGAAAGTTGGCGTCAAAAGAAACAAGAGATAAAATGTCAGCATCCCGCAAAGGAATAATTAAATCTCCAGAGTGGATGGAAAAAATTAGATTAGGTAATATAGGAAAAACAATTCCACAAGAACAAAGAAATAAAATTGCCGAAACTTTGAAAAACAAAAATATACTAATTATAAATAGTGGTAATGAAGTCAAACTTATAAAGGACACCAAATGACCAAAGTCGAAATCACTCGCTCAGAAATGATTACCCATATCGCTTATGACGAAGATGCTAAGCGCCTTAGTTTAACATTCGCTAAAGGTGGCACTTACCATCATAACGATGTTCCAAAGCATCAATTTGACGCAATGTTAAATAGTGAAAGTGTGGGTAAACACTATCACGCGCACATCAAAGGAAAATATACTCATGAGAAATCTGATGATTAGGTCTATGATTACTATTGGATTAGTTTGCTTAGGTGTAACTAGCGCTTACCTAATCGGAGACTATATTAGCCAACATATCAGTATTTGGGATATCGTGAAGTAGCTTTTAAATAAGTAAGATATTGACAAAATCTAATTAATCCCCAAGGTAAGGTAAATCCTAAAGTAAATATTCTTAAAAGCTGTTCAATTAAATCTAGATATTGTTTTATTTCTTCTATCATCTTATGCGTTTTCTAAATACTGCCATTAAATGCTTTAATGGTATTAAAGTAGTAAATCTGCGATAACCATCGTCATGTAATGGGGGTTTTCTGTGATCAAGAGATATTATATTGACTCCTAGAATAAGTATTCCAGCCCATATAAGACCAGCTACAATTAAATTTGGTTGCCAAATCTCATACGCTGCTAAAATTATTGTAATAAGTAAATAACCTTGACCAGCTAGAAACGTACTTCGCCTAGCCCATCTAACCCATTCTTTATCTCTATTATTTAACCAATCATAGTCTACCTGTCTAATCACACACTCAAGAATAACCATTTCAACCATAGCTGAAATAGCATACACATAAAAAACTATATCATTCATTTTTAGTTTTTCCGATTTGCTTCAATCTTCCCAAGATCAAGCGATTAAGCCATCGGCAATAATCTAATCCGCCCATTCCAATAACGAAGGCGACAAAGCCGGGAGGAAGAAGCTTTATTAGATCAATCAATTGTGGCGCAAGATAGGTCAGAGCAAGCGCAGAGTAGTCTAGGAAGATAAACGCAGGTTGAACGAAGAAGTTCCCTGCAATCGCTCCAACGATGATGTATTCTAAGGATTGCCGCAGTCTGATTTTTCGATCGAAAAAAATACGAACGATACCGCCAAAAAGACCAGCAGCTAAGTAGAGTATGCTGAAGATAACAGCATCATGCCTCATTTATTTTACTGCACTTATATGAGCAATGAAAATTGGATCGTCGCGAGTAATAATAATAGTACGTTGATCAACCAATAACTCTTGATGTATAATGAGCGGATTAACATAGTGAGCGTCAATCGGCATTTCTCGCGGCCACCATTTAGGAGCACGTTCGTCTGCTCCTAGACCACGCAATGCGCACTGTATCATTGCCGAACAAAAAATATGATGCTTAGAGTGAGTATCAACACCTAAATGTATAAAATTTAAAATGCCAGAATAATCATAAGCTTCACCTATACATGCTCGCATGTAATGCTCAAATCTAGCACTCATTTCATCGTCAGCAGGAAGCGCAAAAAGTATTTCTTTTTTAAACTTTCCCCCATCATAATTTAATGGTCGCTCTTGAACACCGCCTTCGGCGAAGGCACCTATAATGGTGCCTCCTTTCATTACTGCTTCAGCATGAGCTACTACACCACCAATATTTTTTAGAATAGCCCAAGATAAAGCATCATCGTGACACACTAGACGGATTATGATCACTTAAAGCCCCCTTTAAAATCCAAAAGCAGCACCACCACTTAAAACACCTAATCGAACCATAAATGTATTAAGATCAACAACAACAGCAGCGCACTTATTTTTAAGATCAGCAAGAGGACCAACACCAGCCTTGAACATATCAATTCCTCTTACGGCATCTCTCCCTTTCTGCAATGCTAAAAATGCTCCAAGTTTAGTTGGTAATGGGTTTTGTGCATTTTGAATTGCTGGAAGCATTGCGCTCCAGCATTGCACAGCAGCATCATCATTATTAGCTGTCGCATCATCTAGCGCGGCTTGAACATCATTAATAACAAATTGACGTAATAATGACTGAGGGTCTTTTGCTACTGTAGTTGTTTGAATTTTAGCTACTGGAACTTTATTACCTTGAGCAAAAGCCGGATTAATTAAAACTATTGTGGGCAAAGCAATTAACATTAATTTAATAGCAATTAAATTTAAATCTTTCATATTACGGAGCCTTTTTAATAGCAGCAACAATTTCAGGAGTAGCGGCGACAACATAGGGATTGTTTGGTAATGCGTTGGCTGATGCAAGATCAGTAATAACCGTAGTTTTTTCCATTTTACCCACAGTATCTTTAAGAGATTGCGAGGTAGAAAACATAGTAACTAAACCACCTAGAAATCCATTACCGAGTGTAGCAAAAGCTAAAATTGCTTTAACTACTACAGGACTTAAAAGTAAATCAGATAATTGGCTAGAACCACCAATTAAGGTAGTATTAAATAAAATAAGAATACCAAGCCAACCAAGTGGAGTAATAGATTTAAGCATTTTTTAATTTCCTTTTTGTTTAAATTTTATTGACATAATCCAGCTTGATATCCAGATGGAATAGGATAAGCAAACGCTGATGCACCAAAATTATATAACACAATGCCGGCACCAGAACCCCAAAGTGATACAGCGGGGTAAAGAGTTGGAACTGTTCCACTAACTGTTTCAGTGACACTCGTAAACGTGTTTGGACCTGAGATTTTGAGTTGACCAATGGTGCTATCATAATCCGCAGCATATATACCATTTGCCATTGGTGAACCAGCGGCGTTAGATGGAGTAAATCCAGAAGTATAGGTATAACCATTAAAAGAATTATACCCAATGCCTACGCCTATTCCAGCATTTCCAACAGCATTGTTCGTAACGGTTGAATGATCTTGTAGCCCGACGATATTGATCGGTGGTCCGCCAGTTATACCTGTTTGCTGCGAGAACGTCCACTCCCAATGATACTTTCCGGTGTTTGGCGCGATGCCGGCTACTGCTCTAACCATTGAGTGAGTGGTCACGCCATTGTTTGATGCCGCTAAGTTTCCGGTAGTGAGGATAATGTTTGCGCTCTTGTCGGCCGGATTGAGAGTGTTGTAAGTCGTACAGATAGGCGGCGGTGGCGGCGGAACCGCAGTTGACGCCACGTTGTAGTAGGCTGTGAGCATGACGTTGCCAGTCACGCCAGCAGGACAAGGACCGTGCAAGTCTAGATAGACGGTCCCATCGCTGAGTTCGATCGGTGGCATCGAGAAACCAGAGCCGTTCGGAAACGGCTTGTACTTGTGCGTCTCGCCGTATCCCATGAACATTGTAGTGTCGGGAACATAGTCGTCTCCTATCATCCACCATCCCTGTGGGACCGGGGCGAGATTGGTCAACTCGGTAGCAATGACTGTAATCCACTGATGTTCCCATGGCGGAATATGCCATGTCCCCGGAGACGTGACACCGTGAATGTTCCAGTTAAAGACCATATCACCTCCGGTGCAAGTTGCTGTGAGTTGCCATGAACCGGAGCATGTCGGACTAGGGCCAACTAAATTTTTCCCCTGACAGACATATGAATAAAGCTGTAGTGTAGATTGTGCTTGTGAATTAGGTACTGATAAAAATATAATAGATATTATAGTAAATAGAGCAATAAACCAAGACTTAAACATATTTTTTCTCTCATTATCTAAATGTTGCGACAATGCTAACCCAAGTACAAGTAGTAGAAGGAATGCTAGGTGAATAATTAACAGCAGTTGTACTATTTACAATTTTATAAGATATTCTCAAATCAGTAGCTTGGGGATTTCCATTATTGATATTTGTATATCCTGCACTTTCAGTAACAGCAGGAGTGGTGTTAATACCATTAGTTCCTATCACTAATTCATTAGCAGTAGTTAAAGCAGTAGTAGACCCAGAATTTAATGTTGTTTGACCAGCAGCAGAAGCACCAGCTACGGCAGTTTTATCAAACGCTACTATACCAGCCACTTGTGCTGCTGCCATTACTGTTGCATTTGCTGTTGCAGAACCACTCATAGTTGCAGTTACTGTAGGAGTTGCTACAGCTACAGCATTAATTACATACCAAAGCTCTCCGGTGACGCTGGCGGCCTGAGTGTTCGAAGTGGCCTTGGTGTAAGTATTCGTTCCGTCCGACATGGACGATACGGTTGTGGGACCGGCTTGCTGAGTAAATACTTCAACAAAAACTGTATTTCCGGTAACAATAGCCCCAGATAAAGCAAAAGCTTGAGTTGATCCAGATGCTGTAGCTGTACCATTTCCAAGACTAGTAGGAACACCAATAGTTCCTACTGTTCCACCGGGACCGGGAAACGGAATAGATTGAGCATTACAAATTGTAGGTATTAATAATAATGCCAGAAATATTAAAAATTTAAACTTCACCTAACAACTCTCCAATTTAAAGTAATAGCTCCAGGGGTTATAGAGGATAGTGTATTATTGCAAACTTTAAAATTAACATTATTAGCGGTAGGGTAAGCAATAATGGTAAGCATTCCTGTTGTAGCTGGAATATAGCCTGTAACTGCTGTAGGATCACCATTAAACGAAGCTGTAACAACATCAGTGGTTGCAGTATTAGTGGCGGCTGTAGTTACCACAGTAGCACAAGTAGCAGAAGCAATAGCACCAGTACCCATAGCACTTGTGCCGCTAGCTATAGTTGATGTTACACCGCCGGCTGCGCTCAAAGTAGTTCCTAAAGCAGTAGCTACACCTGTACCAAGGCCGCTAACATCAGTACTTATAGCCACTGCGCCAAAAGTAGGAGCACCAGCAGCATTACCATGTAATACTGTCGTAGTGGTTCCTAAAGAACCAAGAGGAGAAGGACAAACACCAGCACCTCCACCGAGCATAATAGCATTTGCAGTTTGTAAAACAGATGATGCTGAAACAGTAGTTGAGGTAAAGCAAAGCACTCCACCACTTGTAACTGAGGCAGGTAATTGGAATGCTCCCCATGCTGGAGTTGCTGTTGCCCCTGAAACTAGAGGAAGCCGTGCAGTAGCAGTACCGGCTAAAATTTGGCATTGAGTAGCATTAGACCAAAGAATACCACCATTAGAAGCAGTCAAAGCAGCATTACATCCACCATTAGCTAAAGCTAATATGCTAGAACCCACTGTATTAGTCTGTGATAAATCAATAGAACCAAATGCTAACGAAGTGCCAAGTCTTCGCATAACCTGATTATCTAATGCTGCTACAATATCAGCATTAGCCGCTGCAACATTTCCAGCTACTCCTATTAAACTCAGTCCTGTACCATTTTGAATTTTAGCATAAGTAATTAGACTATTTGGTATTTGGCCAATAGCTATTGATCCTGCTAAATCAGTAAAATTAGGTTGAGTACAGGCAAATATGCCTGTTCCATTTCCCAATGAATTAAACCAATTAGAACTAGCACAAGTACTCGATAAAACACCACCTAATGTGACATTAGTAGCTGCTGGAATGTTACTAACACTTATATTATTTCCAGTACATAATAGACCAGCACCACAAGCAATATCACCAGTCATAAGACCTAATGACGTTACACCACTAGCTGTTGCTGAATTTTGATCAGGAGTAACTTTAATAATAAAATTAGTTGTAATTGTTGGCTGTATTGTCGAAATAGGAGCAGGTGAAGCTGTAATAGTTAGAGTACCTCCTGTTCCACCTCCTCCTGTAGTTGAAACAGGATTGCTAGGAAATACAGTACAAACACCTCTTTCAACTAGCGTTGGAGTAGTAATAGCTCCAGCAGCGCCTACAACATTAAACTGAGGAGCAACTGAGCAAGTACCACCAGTTACAGTTAATAATTGTGTTCCAGTAGTATAACCAGAACCACCAGCAGCTACAGTAGCGCTTACAGCAGAACCATTTCCTGTATTATTAGAAGTTAATGTAGCCGAAACAGACGCTACACCTGCCCATCCAGAGTTATTAACTGGAACTGTTGCTGGTCCTGCTCCAGCGTTTGTAGCTAAAGAACCTATAGTCGCTCCAGTAGTGGGTAGGTTTCCTCCAAAGCTTACTGTTCCTGTTGTTGTTATTCCACTAGGAATATTATTTAATTGAGATATATTAAACTGACTACCACCAGTAGCACCAATAGAATTTGGCCCTTTGGAACTAAAATAACTAGCAATTAAATTAGTGGAAATTGTACCCCCCATGCTAGTATTGCCAGCTAAAACATTTCCTCTTAAATCAGGTAAATTAAAAGTAGTAGTTCCATTCCCTCTTCCCCATGGAAAGAATGTTGCTGTCGTATTTTGAGTAACATTGGCATT
>Ga0307507_10001172_pt1 | contig 58234 bp, 55 predicted proteins | sample 7_EM_MG_FD_207223 | JGI IMG/M metagenome (GOLD analysis project Ga0307507, IMG submission 207223) | Populus trichocarpa ectomycorrhiza microbial communities from riparian zone in the Pacific Northwest, United States - 7_EM | ecosystem: Host-associated > Plants > Roots > Unclassified | place... | reverse complement strand
CCATAAAGAACCGGATTTTATTCGGTTCTGAACTGTGGTCTTTTTTACATTCCCTTAACTTAATGACATTGGGATACCGGCCTCGCGCCTAATGCCTTGTGCGCGTATGAACGTACAGCACGGGCCGCAGGCAACGCCATTTTTAAATTCAAAAGTTAAAAAGGAATTTGTTCACTGGTCATTAGTCATTGGTGGCATGGTTCATTAGGAGGAAGTTCACTGGTTCAATAGTTCATTGATGGTTGGCGGCAAAATGCTTAGCTGGCGGTAAATGGTGTGCCTGCAAACCAATAGGCGCCATCGGTTTGTTTTTTATAAATTTATTTGATTAAATTTGGTTTATGAGCGTATTGGTAAACACAAAAAACGAACAGGAAGAAAAAGTGCTATTGGCTTTTTTGGATAGCCTGCGCTATAGCTACCAGGCCGATGTAGATAAAAACGCCGATGAGCTTAACAGCGCGTTTATTGACCAGTACAATGCCGAAGTTGAACAGGCAGATGCTGCGATTGAGGCCGGGAGTTTTGTTAGCCACGATGATGTGGAGCAGCTTTTTAAAAACAGGAGAAAAGCGCTTTAATGCAAATTAAATGGAATAAATTGGCCGTAAAACAGCTGATAGATGCTATTGAATACCTGGAAGATAACGACCAGTTTGCCTACGCTGAGAAAATTGAACAACGGATATTATTAAAGATTAAGTCGCTCCCCCTTAAATCAGAACTCTACCAACCCGATAGACTGAAGAAAAACAACGATGGCAGTTTCCACGCCTTTGAAGTTGACAGTTACCGGATTTCGTACCGGATATTACCAACAGAAATACGGATATTAAGGGTGAGGCACTCAAGCAGAAGGCCATTTACCCGGTAATAGTTACAAGCCTCAAACTACCCCGCAGCCGCCCCGATAAATATTTATTTATGGGCGAAGGCAAATAATTTGGTAACAACGGGGCGGTAATTGAATCATATACCCAATTTATAAACCGGTACCCTGGACTATGATGAAGAAATATGCTGTTTTAATTGGTGTGGTAATTGGGCTGATTTTGATGGGCGTAGCCATTGGGCTTTACCCGGGCGGCACGATGTACGATGAAACCACGGTTGGCTTTAGCTGGCGCCAAAATTTTATAAGCAACTTGTTTGGCGCAAGGGCCTTAAACGGCGCCGAAAATCCTGCCATGATTTGGGCATACGCGGGGATGTTGCTGTTCCCCTGTTGTTATGCGCTGTTTTTTGTGCATATGGCTGGCAAAATACCGGTAAAAAATGCGGGCATTATACTTAAATTCCTGGGGTTGACTAATGTTATTTTCACGTTTTTAACGGTAACCCGTTATCACGATTTAATGCTGGTGATATCAACCTCGTTGTTTTGGACGGGCATAGTGATTATTACGGTTTTTATCCTGAAAACAAGGCTCCGGTTATTTAAGCTGCTTTGTATCATTTGTTTGCTGCTTTTTTACTACGGCGTGTACCTGTGGGCCACCAGCAACTGGGACCTGCTGCCCACGATACAAAAGGTGAATTTTGTGAGTTCGACCCTGTTGATTTTGGGGCTGGAGTATTTTACCAAAGCGGAGGATTTCGAGATGGTTCATTAGTTTATTGGTTCATTAGTTTATTGGTGGGATAGTCATTAGTCAGTGGTCATTAGTCATTGATGGGATGGTGGGTTAGTTATATTTTCGAGGTGCTTAGGCCTGTCACCCTGAGCCTGTCGAAGGGTTGCGCGGAGAGGCCTTTGCCCGCTATGCTTCGACGGGGGCTACCCATGACATGTTGAAAAACGGAAGTCATCCCGAACTTTTTTCGGGATCCCATAGGACAGGTGGCCGGTATGAAGTCCACTTAGCATGTGGGGTGCCGAAACAAGTTCGGCATGACATTGGGGATTAACCGGTGTCATCCCCCCTACCCATGGCATGTTGGAAAACGAAAGTCATCCCGAACTTGTTTCGGGATCCCATAGGACAGGTGGCCGGCATGAAGTCCACTTAGCATGTGGGGTGCCGAAACAAGTTCGACATGACATTGGGGATTAACCGGTGTCATCCCTCCTTCAGAGTTTCGCGAAATTTTACCTCTCAGCATGACAGGGGGAGTAAAGAAGCCATCATCCCCGCCGGATTTTACCCCCGCATGACGGTGTCGGGGAGTTATTGTTTAGCCAGCGTCATATCTGCCTTCGGCCATCGCATTGCTGCGGGGTTTAGGTTTAAATTTGTGGTATGAGTTTAAAAACATTGGATAAACTAACTTATTCGGTACTGGATTTGGCTACCGTGGTTGAGGGGCGCTCCATTGCGGATACTTACCGGTTGAGCCTGCAGAACGCGCGGCAGGCCGAGCAGTTGGGCTATACCCGCTATTGGTTTGCCGAGCATCATAATATGATTAGCGTGGCAAGTTCGGCCACATCGTTACTGATTGGTTATGTGGCGGGCAATACGCAAAGTATCCGTGTGGGTTCGGGCGGTATCATGCTGCCTAATCATTCGCCGCTGGTGGTGGCCGAGCAGTTTGGCACCCTGGCTACCCTGTACCCCAACCGGATTGACCTTGGCCTTGGCCGCGCCCCCGGCACCGACCAGGTTACCGCCATGGCTATCAGGGGCGAGAACATGAACGCGTCGTTTTATTTCCCGCGGGATGTGGAGGCGCTGCAAAAATATTTTTCGGCCGATAATGCCGATGCCAAGGTTCGCGCCATTCCCGGCGAGGGGCTGGAGGTGCCGATATGGATACTGGGATCGAGCACGGACAGCGCCCGGCTTGCCGCAGCCAAGGGTTTGCCCTATGCCTTCGCCAGTCACTTTGCGCCCGCCTACTTTAAAGAGGCCATTAAAATATACCGCGACAATTTTAAACCTTCGGCAGTGCTGCAGCAGCCTTACGTGATGGCCTGCGTAAACGTAGTAGCCGCCGATACCGACGAGGAAGCCGAATACCTGGCCACCAGCGTAAAGCAAATGTTTATGGGCATTGTTACCGGCAAACGCCGCCTGCTGCAACCCCCGGTTGAAAGCATGGAAGGCATCTGGAATGTGTTTGAAGAGGAAGCCGTGATGCAGATGCTGGCCTACTCGTTTATAGGCAGCAAGCAAAAAATAACCGCCGCGCTAACTGATTTTGTGGAAGAAAACGGAGTAGATGAGATTATGGCAACATCGCACATTTACGATAGTGAAGCGAAGCTGAAATCGTACAGGCTGGTTGCAGAGGTTGTGAGTTGTGAGTTGTGAGTTGTGAGTTGTGAGTTGTGAGTTGTGAGTTGTGAGTTGTGAGTTGTGAGTTGTGAGTAGTCAGTGGTGAGTAGTCAGTGGTCAGTGGTGTGGGATTCAAAATTCAAAAAATCGTCGCTTCTCAAAACTATCTTACCCGCAACTCACCATTCACCACTGACTACTCACCACTAAGCGTTCGCCAGGGCTCTATCCAAATGGGTGTACCCGCCGTCGACGTATACCAGTTGGCCGGTGGTGTGGCTGGATACGGGCGAGAGCAGGAAGGCGGTGGTGTTGGCCAGTTCTTCGGCGGTGGTCATGCGGTTGCCCAGGGGTATTTTTGATTGAATTTCTTTGAGCTTGGCTTCGGGGTCGGGCAGGGTTTTTATCCAGTTTTCGTAAAGGGGCGTCCAGCACTCGGCCACCACGATAGCATTTACGCGGATACCATATTTCAACAGTTCCACGGCCCACTCGCGGGTTAAAGCGTTACGCCCACCGTTTGCCGCCGCATAGCCCGAGGTATGGCCCTGGCCGGTATCGGCAGTTTTGGAGGTGATGTTGACGATAGCGCCTTTGGATTTGATTAACTCGGGCAGGGCGTAATGGGCCATCAGGTAGTAATGCACCACATTTTTATGCAACGATGCGATGAAGGCCTCGTAGTTGCCGCTCTCTAAACCTACACCATCGTTTACCCCTGCGTTGTTAACCAGGCCATCTATACGGCCATATTTGGCTATGGTGGCATTAATGGCGTTTTCGTTGGCCTTTGGGTCGGTAAGTTCGGCAGTAACCTGGAAGGCCCGGCCACCGGCGGCTTCAATTGCATGAACTATTTTAAGGTTATCAGCCTCGCTGCGGCCAACAATAACCGGGATGGCGCCCTCGGCAACCAAAACTTTTACAATGCCCTCGCCTATGCCTTTGGCACCGCCTGTTACTATAATTACTTTATCTGCGAGTTGTAAATTCATGATATATGGTATTCGTTATAAAAATTGATTTGTTAATGGGATACGGTAAGTTTCACCTCTTTTACCTTTAAATTGCGCATGGCAAAGTAAAAAACAAACAAAAAGCAGGCCGCCGGTACCAGGTAAGCAATCTGGATATTGGTCATATCGGATAGTTTCCCCATTATTGGCGGGAAGATAGCACCGCCTACTATAGCCATGATCACCAGTGATGCACCTTCCTTGGTTTTGGCGCCCAACCCGCGGATACTTAACGAGAATATAGTAGGGAACATGATCGACATAAAAAACTCCACCCCAATTAATGCATAAACCGGGAACTTACCGTGTAAAAACACCGACAACACAATGAGTACTACATTGGTAATGCCATAAATAGCCAATAGTTTTACAGGGTTGATAAACGTCATCAGGAAGGTGCCGATAAACCGGCCTGCCAGGAATGCAAAAAATGCCATGGTTAAGTAATCGTTACCGGCAGCCTCGCTTACACCTGCCACCCTTTGCGAAAAGCGGATGAGGAAACTACCTACACATGCTTGTGCACCTACGTAAAAAAACTGGGCAATAACGCCAAACCGGAGGCCTTTTTCCTTAAACAGATCGCGGGTGCGCTGTATAAAGCTACGGTTCTCGTGCTGTGGCAGGCCTTCGCCTTCTTCAACAATTTCGGGCAAATGCGTACGCCATAACAGGATAGCTACTATAAGAACCGTAACTGCGATGATTAAGAATGGTAATTGAACTGATGAAGCCTCTTTATTTAAATAGTTATTCAGTTGCAATGATGACATGGCCTTCTCCTGGCCGGGCGTAAGCACCTTGCCCGATAGTATGGCTTTGCCACCTAAATATGATGCCAGTACGGCTGCAAGGCCATTAAACGTTTGCGCAAAGTTAATGCGCTGCGTAGCGCTCTCGGGATCGCCAAGGACGCTGATGTAGGGATTGGCGGCAGTTTCTAAAAAAGCAGCGCCCGAGAATATGATAAATAAGGCCCCCAAAAAAAACGCATAGTTACGCACAATTGATGCCGGGAAAAACAGGAATGCGCCCGCCGAAAAAAGGATTAATCCCAACAGGATGCCCCCTTTATAGCCGTAACGTTTCATAAACTGGGCAGCCGGTATTGGCAACAAAAAGTAAGCAAAATATGCTGCAGAATCAACCAGGGATGATTGCAGATCGCTCAGCTGGCAGGCTTTTTTTAAGTGCGCGATAAGTATCGGGTTTAAATTGAGCGCGAAGCCCCAGATAAAAAACAGGGAGGTTATGAGGGCTACGGCAAGCGTATTTTTATTTTTCGACATTGGGTTTTGTTATAACGTGGTTTATAGGGTTGGTTTTATTTTAATGGTGATGTAATCCGGTAACAATTTATGTTAATAAAAAATCAATAGTGCATCAATTGGTAAAATGCAATACCTTATTTATTTGCTGTAACGCTTGCTTTATACCTGATGAGCCTAAAGCCGGTCACAATCATAAAGATAATTTTTTTTATTACAACCCGCTTTATTAGCATAAACTTCAAGGATATTGGCAAGGAGAAGCCGAAGCCCCCTCTAAATCTCCCCCTTCAGGGGGAGATTTTTGATTTGCATGGTTTATTTTTAATTTCTTTAAGTTCTCCCCTTCAGGGGAGGATTTAGGTGGGGCTTCCTTACCTTTGTATATGTCGTTTACCATCATACTGAGCAACGTTGCCAAGCATATTCATTTAACGGCCGGTGAGGAGGCCATTTTTACCGGTATGCTACGGGCGCAAACCATAAAGCGCAAGCAGTTTTGGTTGAGCGATGGCGATATTTGCAAGCACTCGGCCTTTGTAATCAGCGGTTGCCTGCGCGGGTTTACGGTTGATAAAAATGGCATTGAGCACGTGTTGAGCTTTGCCCCGGTAGATTGGTGGATGGCCGATATGTACAGCCTGATAAGCCAGAAGCCCGGCATCCTGAATGTAGAGGCACTGGAAGATACCGAGGTGCTGTTGCTGAGTAAAACTAACCAGGAAGCATTATATAAACAGATACCCAAGTTTGAGCACTTTTTCCGGGTATTGGTCGAGAATTCGCTGGTTGCAAGCCAGCAGCGCCTGATAGACGGCCTCAGCCTCACTGCCGAAGAACGCTATAACAACTTTTGCAAACGTTATCCCACGCTGATATATACGCTACCCCAAAAGCAAATAGCATCGTACATTGGTGTTACGCCGGAGTTTTTTAGCAGGATGAGGAGCAGGAAGTAGGTTCGGGTTGCGGGGTCCGAGGTTCGGGTGGTAAGGTTGGTACGAAAGTTTAGACCGACGTCCTCAGATCTCGCCACCGGAACCACGCAACACGAACCCCAAACCCCGAACCTGAAAAACTTAACCTACATCAACTTCCCCTTGCTAATCCTACTGTACTTTTACGTCAACAAAACAGAGGAAACAACATTATGGCACAATCCATTTTACATAAGGCCGAAACACGGGGGCACGCCAACCACGGCTGGCTGAACAGTTATCACTCTTTCAGCTTTGGCAGTTATTATAACTCCGAAAGAATGAACTTTGGTGCACTGCGCGTTTTAAACGATGATACTGTGGACGCGGGTATGGGCTTTGGCAAACATCCGCATGATAACATGGAGATCATCAGTATACCGCTGGAGGGCAACCTGGAACACGAGGACAGCATGAACAACGTGGCCGTTATTAAAAATGGCGATATCCAGGCTATGAGCGCCGGTACCGGTATTTACCATAGCGAGTACAACCAGGACCCAAACAAACGGGTAAAATTCCTGCAGATCTGGATTTACCCTAACCAGCGTAATGTGGAGCCCCGGTATGACCAGCTTACCCTGAACCTTGATGACCGGCACAACAAACTACAACAGGTGCTATCACCCAACCCGGATGATTCCGGCGTATGGATTCACCAGGACGCATGGTTTAACCTGGGTAAATTTGATGCAGGCGTAAGTACTGCTTATACTATCCACAAACCCGGCAACGGCGTATACGCATTTGTACTAAGCGGCGAAGTGCAGATTGACGGCCAAACCGTTGGCACTCGTGATGCATTAGGCATTTGGGATACCGAAGGCTTTACCATCACCGCAAGTACCGATGCGGAATTTTTACTGATGGAAGTGCCGATGAGCTTTTGAGGTTTGTGTTGCGGGGGGCGTGGTTCGGGTGAAAAATAAATTTCAACTCGAGCCCTGATCCGCGCAACAAGGACCTGATATCCCGAACCACGCAACACGAGCCAAAACCATACAACACGAACCAAAATGGAAACAATACAAATTTTAGTCATTGGCCGCCATCCCGAAATACTGGCAACTGTGGTACGGCTGGTAAACAACAACCCGGCTTGGAATGCAACCGGATGCCAAACTGACTATGATGCCATGCAATCTTTCGATAAACAGGCTTTTGCGCTCGTGCTCCTTGGCGGCGGCATTCCGCCCGAATCTGAAACCCGGCTTAGCCAATACTTTCGTAATTGTAACCCCGATATTCGTATTGTACGGCACTACGGCGGCGGCAGCGGCTTGCTTACCGCCGAGATATACGAGGCGCTCCGTTAGTTCATTGGTTCACTGGTTCATTAGTTCATTGGTCTTTTCTGGTGGTTAGCTCATTGGTTTACTGGTTCATTAGCCTGCTTCGGTGGAGGCTTGATTTGTAGTGTATTAGATTAGTTCGCCGGTTCGTTGGTAATTAGATTGCTTTGGTGGCCGCTTTAGTTTATATATTTGTTCCCTTGTTCTGAATTCATTTGTTAGTCGTTTTGTTCAGCATATTTATCTACCAAATAATGTAAGCTGTACAAGTATTGAAGCGATGAGTATTAAACTATTCACCAATGAACTAATGAACAAGTGAACTAATGAACTAATATTGTTCCCCGGTTCTAAATTTATTTGTTGGTCACCCCGTTTATCATACTGCTTGCAAACAAAGCAAGCCGCGTTATATGGAAGCGATGAGTATCAAACTATTCACCAATGAACAAATGAACCAGTGAACTAATGAACCAATATGAAAGTTATTATAGCCGAAAAGCCATCTGTTGCCCGCGAAATTGCCAAAGTATTTGGCGCCACCACCAAAAAAGACGGCTATATGGAGGGTAAGGGCTATACTTTTACCTGGGCATTTGGCCACTTGTTACAATTGGCGGCTCCGCAGGAATACGGCTATTATGGTTGGAGCGTTCAAAACCTGCCCATGTTGCCGCCCAAGTTTAAACTCTCTATCCGTAAGGTGAAATCAAAGGATGGGATGATTGACGATCCATCGGTTAAAAAGCAGCTGGATATTATTAAAAGCCTGTTTGATGAAGCTACCGAAATTATCGTAGCTACGGATGCCGGGCGCGAGGGCGAACTCATCTTTCGGTATATCTATTACTATCTTAAATGTAAAAAACCTTTCAAAAGGCTCTGGATCTCGTCGCAAACGGATGAAGCTATCAAAGAAGGTTTCCGCAACCTGAAACCGGGGAGCGATTATGATACGTTGTTCAATTCGGCACATTGCCGGTCGCAGTCGGATTGGCTGGTGGGGATGAATGCCACGCAGGCTTTAAGTTTGTCGTCGGGTAATAGGGGCGTACTGTCGTTAGGGAGGGTGCAAACGCCTACGCTGGCCATGATTTGCTCGCGCTACCTGGATAATAAGAATTTTGTGCCGCAGCTATATTACCAGGTAAGCATCCAGCCCGATAAGGATGGCCAGATATTTAAAGCTATATCCGTAAATAACTTTAAAACCAAAGAGGAAGCGCAGGTTATTTTTGATAAGGTACAGGATGTAGCATCAGGCTTTCCGCAGGGTGCCCATATTATTAATGTAGAGGCCAAGCCTCGTAAAGAACCACCACCCTTACTACACGACCTGAGCAGCCTGCAGCAAGAAGCCAACAAACGTAAAGGCTTCACCGCCGATCAAACCCTTAACATACTGCAAAACCTGTACGAGGGCAAGCTGGTAACCTACCCGCGTACAGGTAGCCGTTATATTGGCGATGATGTATTTGCAGGCGTTCCGGATTTAATTGAGAAGTTGAAGGAGCACCCCGATTTTGGCAAGCAGGCTACCCTCTTATCAAGTGCCAAACTGAGCAAACGCAGTGTAAACGCCAAAAAGGTAACGGATCACCATGCTATACTAACAACCGGCGAACCCCCTTACCAGCTAACGCCCGATAAACAGGCCGTTTACGATATGGTTGCCGGCCGCATGCTGGAAGCCTTTCACCAGGATTGTATCAAAGAGATCACCAAGATCACTATCGAATCAGGCTCGTTGTTTATGGCGAGTGGCACCGTGGTACAAACACCCGGCTGGCGCGCCGTATTTAACGATACCGACGAGGAAAAAAAGGACGAGGAAAACCCAACCCTGCCAAAAGTACAACAAGGCGAAATACTGCCCATTACCGATAAAGCCCTGCTTGAAAAGCAAACCAAGCCCAAGCCCCTGTATAACGAAGCCAGTTTATTAAAAGCGCTTGAAACAGCAGGAAAAGAAATTGACGACGAAGAACTGCGCTATGCCATGAAAGATAGTGGCCTGGGTACCCCGGCTACCCGTGCATCCATCATCGAAACATTGTTAAAACGTAACTACATCCTCCGCGAAAAAAAGAACCTGGTACCTACCCCAACCGGGCTGGCGGTATACCAGGTGGTTAAAAACCAGCAAATAGCCCAGGCCGAACTGACAGGTAACTGGGAAAAACGCCTGGAAGAGATCCGTACCGGTGCATCTGTGGCAGATTTCCAGGAAGAGATCAAAACCTATACCCGCACCATTACCCAGGAGCTGCTGCGCGAAGGTAAGGCGTTGAAGATAGAACAAGTTGCCCCGGCAGCCTCATTAAGTTAGAGGACCGGGTTTGATTGAAATATAGAATAATGATTTGCGAACTTTCTGTCGGCCCAGGGCAAGCGCATCTAACTGGGTTAACATAACTTAACACATTTTAGATATTGTATTTATAAATATTTGATAATCAATATTTTATCATGTTTAACACTAAACTAATAGCGGTCGGCCATGTATTTCGGCGAGGATAGCGGCCAGATGCTTTGTACCTACCCATGGCGTGTTGTTTTTTCCGAAGTGCGTAGGTCTGTCAGTCTGAGCCTGTCGAAGACTCGCGCGGAGAGGCCTTTACCCGTTATGCTTCGACGGGGCTACCCATGACATGTTGAAAAACGAAGTCATCCCGAACTTGTTTCGGGATCCCACAGGACAGGTGACCCGCATGAAGTACACTTAGCATGTGGGGTGCCGAAACAAGTTCGGCATGACATTGGGGATTAAAGCGTTGTCATTCCACCTTCAGAGTTTCGCGAAATTTTACCACTCAGGATGACAAAAGAGAATTAGTACACGCCAATGGATAAGCGGAAATCATAACAATCTTTTTTTTGAACCTCATTCTCCTTTTAAGCCAATCCCTCAACCATTCTTAAAATATTTTTCAATATAGAGCTGTGGTCATCGGTTCGCCAGTGCACAAACAGGTTGCTTTCAAAAGGAAGTTCAATAAAACGGATGCCCTGGTAGCCTTGGTTGGCGTAGGAGTAAGGCATTATACTTATACCAAATTGCCTGGTGATGAGCGAAATGATGGTTGATCCAAAATCGGATGTATAAGAAGACTCGGGCGATATGCCGTAGTGCTCAAACACCTGGTGGGTAAGCTGGCTGTAGCTGCTGCTGCTGTTGGAACGGGGCATAATAAACTTTTGCGTTTGTAATGATTCAGCGGTAATATCGGCCAGTTCCTTAAACGCATGATCCTGGGGCAGTACCAGGGCCAGGTGATCTGTTTGTACTTTCATTGTGCTGATATTATCCAGGCGGTTTATATCGCGGCTGAATTTGAGGTCGATTTTGTACTTGGTTAAAAATTCCTGTTCATCTTCATAAGCCAGCTGTATCATTTCAATCTTCAGCTCGGGATAGCGGATGGAAATATCAAGGATCAGTTGCGGGAGAGTAGAAAACGAAATAGAATCCGGGTGCGCAATCCTGATGGAGCCGGTTTCGCCAAGTTCGATTTTTTTTGCAAACTGGTGGATAAAATTAAACTCATCTACAATACCGGCCCATTTGATTTTCAGGAATTCGCCGGCGGGGGTTAGCTTAACACTGCGCTTGGTACGCTCAAATAACTGCACATTCAACTCATCCTCCAACGATTTAATTTGCCTGCTTAATGCCGATTGGGTAATGTTTTGTTTGGCCGATGTGTTCCAAAAATGAAGCTCATCTGCAAGGGCCAGGAAATTTTTTATCTGCTGTAAATCCATAGTTGTTAATGCGTAAAAATCATTAATTAATCTAAAATAAGCATTTTTTAGCATTTATAGATCGGTTACTTTTACAGCAAATAAAAGACCGTTTGACTTTTTTTAAAAAATATAAGACCCATTACAGCGCTACCATGCGTTTGGCTTACCCGGTGATGATATCGCAGGTAGGGCATCCGTTAGTAGGTTTTTCGGCTTCCATTATATTAGGCCACTTCGCTGGTACGGTACCCCTTGCAGCGCTGGCTATTGCCAATGGTTTTTTTAACCTGATGCTTATTATTGCCATCGGCATATCCTATGGTATAACCCCGCTGGTTGCACGCGAAAACGGGGCAGGTAACTACCGGGAATGTGGCCGGCTATTGTCGCACAGCGTTGTGGTTAATATCCTGACGGGCTTAATGCTGTTAATTATCACCTGGCTTGGCGGGCAATACTTAATAGCGCATATTGGTTTGGATGCGGCAGTGGTGGCCCAGGCCAAACCCTTGCTGGTGTTGTTGGGATTATCTATCATCCCTTTAATGCTGTTTTTATCGTTTAAGCAGTTTGCCGAAGGTTTGGGTTTTACCAGGCTGGCTATGCAGGTAAGTATTTGGGGAAATGTAATCAATATTGTAGTTGGTATTATATTGGTAAAAGGCTTGTTTGGCATGCCGGCCATGGGCGCCAAAAGCATAGGTTACAGCGCTATTATTGATAGAGGGCTGATGGCCGTAGTTATGGCTACATTTGTACTTAAAAAACATCGGTTTAATAAATTCCTGCATGGCTGCCATCCTTTTCAGTTTAATGCGGGGCGGTTCAAAAAAATTCTGGCCACCAGTGTTCCCATTGTGTTGCAAAACATTTTTGAGATAAGCGCATTTAGCGCGGCGGTTTTTATAGTAGGGATAATAGGAGCCAGGCAGCTGGCGGCATACCAGATAGCCATGAACTATCTGTCGTTTATTTATTACGCGGCTAATGGCTTAGGCACGGCGGCGGCCATTCAAACCGGCTACTTTTTGGGGCAGGCAAAGTTTTATTTACTGCGGGCTTCGGCATTGGCAAGCTATCACCTTACTATTGTATTTCACCTGGTTACCGGGGTGCTGTTGTTGGTTTTAAAAGGTATTTTGCCTAAAGTTATCTCGGTTGATCCGCAGGTGGTAAGTATGGTGGGCAACCTGTTTGTTATAGCCGCAGGTTTAGAGGTTTTTGATGGCTTGCAGGTGGTAAGCCTGGGCATATTACGGGGCCTGGGCGATTTAAAATACCCGGTATTGATTAACCTGGCCGCGTACTGGGGCGTTGCCCTGCCGGTGGCCTTTTTACTTGGCCTGCATACCCCTATGGGTTTAACAGGGGTGTGGCTGGGGCTTTACAGCGGCCTGCTGGTAGCATCGGCACTACTTTATCTGCGTTTCAGGCACCTGGCCAATGCGCAATGTGTTGCTGATAACATGCCGGAACAACAGGAGAATTTAATTAACAACGTATTACAACTTGAATCTTAATAACATCATCATGACCGATACAATGACCATGAACAGCGCCGGCATCCGGTTTATTAAAGTGGATATGCAAAACATCCAAACTTTAAAAGCAATTGGCATCGAAACCTTTAACGAAGCCTTCGCCCATTTAAACACGCCCGAAAATATGGAGGATTACCTGACAACTGCTTTTGCCGATGAGAAACTGGCCGCTGAGGTTAACAACCCATATTCGGAATTTTATATGGCACAGGTTGATGAAAATATAGTTGGCTACGTAAAAATTAACCACGGGCCGGCACAAACCGACGTAAAGGACGATGATGCCTTAGAAGTAGAAAGAATTTACGTACTGAAAGCTTTTCATGGCAAAAAGGTTGGCCAGTTGCTTTTTGATAAGGCGCTTGATATTGCCGTACAGATGAAGAAGGCCTACATATGGCTTGGCGTTTGGGAGCACAACGCCAAGGCCCTGGCTTTTTATAAAAAGAATGGTTTTGAGGTGTTTGGTTCGCATCCGTTTTGGCTGGGCGATGATTTGCAGACAGATTTATTGATGAAGCGGTATTTGGATTGATGTGCAGATTGCGAAAATGGATGTTGTTGAGCCGATAAGAGCCGATACGACCCGATAGTGAGCCGAAAGCCACAAGTCCAGATCAAAATTATTGTCATTTCGACGAACCAGGGAGGGCATTGAGCGATGGCGTGAGGAGAAACTATCTCTTGAGCAATAGCGAAAAATCTTCGACGCCCTGCATTCCGATAAACATGTTGGAATGCGGGGCGTACAAGATTTCTCTTTCGCCCTCCCACTCACAGCCCACCCTGCTCTATCGTATCGACATTTCCTTTTATAAAATAAGCCATTAAGCCGATACCAGCACAAGAAATTGCGCATGGGTTGCAGTTACGATACCGTTATTTCGCCCCGTAAATCCGTCTCCATGTAATGTTTTACCAGGGCGGGGTCGTCAAACTTGCCCAGCAGGTACATCATTTTGGTTACCGCCGATTCAAAAGTCATATCGTAACCGTTGGCTACACCCATGTCTTTAAGCTGCTTGCTGGTTTCGTAACGGCCAAGTTCAACGGTGCCCACCTTACATTGCGAAATATCAACAATCACTTTACCATCTTTAATTGCTTTTTCCAGCAGGCTGATAAACCATGCGTCGGTTGTGGTGTTGCCCGCTCCAAAAGTTTCCATTACCACGCCTCGTACATCGGCATTTAAAATGGCCTCAACCACTTTTGTGCCTATGCCGGGGTAAAGTTTTAACACGCCTACGTCGCTTATAAGGTTGTTGTGGGTGATGAGCTCGTCGCCATCCTGCGGGTGCCTGATATCGTTGGCGCTGAATTTAAGGTGCACGCCGCTTTCGGCCAGGATAGGATAATTGGGCGAGCGGAAGGCCTCGAATTTTGATGAATTATATTTAAAGGCACGGTTACCACGGAAGAGTTTGTAATCAAAGTAGATGCATACTTCGGGTACGCGGGCGCGGTCGTTCTTTTTGGCCTTGGCAATTTCTATAGCCGTCATCAGGTTTTCCTTGGCATCGGTGCGGATAGCGCTGATAGGCAATTGCGAACCGGTAAAAATTACGGGTTTGCCCAAATTTTCGAGCATAAAGCTTAACGCCGATGCGGTATAGGCCATGGTATCTGAGCCGTGAAGGATCACAAAGCCGTCATTATCATGATAATTGGACTCGATAAGGCCGGCCAGATCGCTCCAGATGGCAGGGTTCATGTTTGATGAATCAATGATCTCTTCAAAAGAATGTACTTTAATCCGGCAGTTCAGTTTCTCCAACTCCGGCACGTTATCCATTATTTGCTCAAAGTTGATAGGCCTGAGCACCTTGGTTATAGGATCGCTCATCATCCCTATGGTACCGCCGGTGTAAATGATCAGTATCTGGCTCATTAATTAGGTTTTATGCTGTAAAAATCATTTCAATTATTAAATACCAAATATCAGCCTGGAGTTTTCGGTTGTTACACGCGCAATCTCCTCCACACTGGTTTGGTGCAGGTCCGCCACTTTTTGGGCTATGTAAATCAAGTACGAGCTTTCATTAGGTTTACCCCGGAACGGAACGGGCGTAAGGTACGGAGAATCTGTTTCTAAAACTATATGCTTTAAATCAATTTCGGCCACAACTTTGTCAAGTCCCGAATTTTTATAGGTAACCACGCCGCCTATACCCAGGTAAAATCCTAAATCAATTACCTGTTGGGCCTGCTCCACAGTTCCGCCAAAGCAATGGAATATGCCGCGCAGATTGTCGTCATTTTCCTGCTGTAATACTTCATAAACCTCATTATAGGCATCGCGGCAATGAATTACGATAGGCAAATCGAGACTTTTTGCCCAGTTAATCTGCTGTTTGAAGGCCTCAACCTGTTGGGTTAAAAAAGTTTTGTCCCAATACAAATCGATGCCAATTTCGCCAATGGCGTAAATTGGATGTTGCCCGTGCGCAGCTTTAATGGTTGCCAGCTCCTGCTCCCAATCTGCCTTTACCGAGCATGGGTGCAGGCCCAGCATTGGGTAACATAAACCGGGATAGGCCTGTACAAGGTCATAAACCAGGGGTACCGATGCTGCATCTACATTGGGCAAAAACAGGCGGCTGATATCATTGCCGATACAACGCTGCACCAGGGCAGCGCGTTTATCGGCAATGGTTTCGTAGTATAAATGGGTATGTGTGTCTGTTAATACCATGTTGCAAAAGTAAAAAGCCTCCCCGGTTTATCAGGAAGGCTTTTAAGCTTAATTTTTCTTTTTAGCTGCAGTTGTTTTTTTCTTTACCGTGTGCTTAACACCTGGCTTGGCGGCAACAGGTGCATGTTTGCCGGGTTTTACTTTTACAATTTCCAGGTCGAACACGAGGGTTGCATAAGGCGGAATAGCGCCATTACCCATGCCCTGCTCGCCGTAGCCCAATTTTGATGGGATAATGAATTTGGCTTTTGATCCTTCGTGCAATAACGCCAGGCCTTCTTCCCAGCCCGGTATTACGCGGTGCTCGCCTAATACCACCGGAAGCGGCTCATATGGCCTGCCCGGCTGCTGAACGCCACCTGCTTTGGCATCGGCCTCTATACTTGAATCAAACATTTGACCATTTAATAACCTGCCGGTATAATTAACCATTACCGTATCGCCATTCAACGGCTTGCGCAGGGCAGATGCCTTGGTTATAATATATTTTAGGCCGGATGCTGTTGTAACAGGGCTTAGTTTATTTGCTGCTATGTAGGTATTGGTCTCAACACCTTCCTGTAGCTTCATCTTCTCAGTAGCGGCGGTACGCTCGGCCATAGCTTCCTGTAACGATTGCACTTTAATAATTTTGATGATAAATACCAGCTTGCTGCCTTTAGGGAAAAACGGCGGACGCGCTTCTTCATGCCCTTTAAAAATAGAGTCGGTAGGCACCTTCACCCTTGCGCTATCATTCAGGGTAAGCAGCGGGAAAATATCCATCAAATCGGCTACATTTTGCGATGGGCGGATTTGTGCCGGCTGAGGCTTGCCCGTTTTAAATGAGCTGTATAAAACCGAATCCTTATCTGTCATCTGGATATAATTAAAATAAATTATATCGTTCAGTTTAATTTTTTCGCCGGTGTTATGGGTGAAAATCTGGTATTGGGCGCCTTTGGCCGTGGTTTGCATGCCATCTTGCGCACGTGTGGTTAACGTAGTGATACCAAGGAGTACTGTTAATAAATAAAAAATGTTTTTCATAAAAATAAAAAAAGCCTTCCTGACGTGTGTCGGGAAGGCTGTAAAGGCGTTATAAATTATTTTTGAGTAGGTTGTGACTGGCCTGGCGCTTGTTGTTGCATTTGCATTTGCGGCATAACCGGTTTTGGTGCATTTGGATTAGGTTTCACAATTTCAACCATTTCCATTTCGAAAATAATTGGTGTGAATGGGCCTATAGGGCCAACACCCTGATCTCTGTAAGCAATAGCCGAAGGGATAACCAAGGTGATTTTTGAACCTTTGTTCATCAATTGCAAACCTTCGTCCCAACCTGGAATAACTTTAGCCTGGCCAACCGGGATGCGGATAGGCGCATACGGACGGCCTGGTTCAATTGGTTGTTTTTCTTTTATAGCTACTTCTTTAACACTGGTTTCAAATATTTTACCATTTGGAAGCCTGCCAGTGTAGTTAACAACAGCGGTATCGCCAACTGCCGGGGTTGGCCCTGTACCTGGTGTGGTAATAACGTAATTTAAGCCCGATGGTGTAGTTGTAACTTTAAGGTTATGATCGGCAATGTATTTTTTGATTTTGCCTGGCTCCTGAGCTTTCATGGCCTCGGTAAGGGTTTTTAAGTAGTCCTGTACTCTGCCGCGGAAAACCTGCTCGGTAAGCGATCCCTTGGCCAGTACCTTGTTGATATTAACCTGGAATATTAAAAATTTGCCTTTCAGGTTTGGCGGGCGTTGCTGGCCACCTTTAAATATCGAATCGGTTGATACTTTAAAAGTTGCGCTATCGCCTTCGCCAAGCAATTCAAGGCCGGCGTAAATATCACCTTTGGCCTGTGGTTTAGGCATTGGCATAATAATGATAGGGTGGCCCATGTCATAAGTATTGCTCAATACCGAATCGCCATCGGTTTTTACAATCATGTTTACGCTCACGAAGTCGCCATCTTTAATATGTGTACCGCCTTTAGATGTATGGATGTTATAAAGCAACCCAGCATCTCCTTTTTTAAAGCCACCGTTGCAACTTGTAAATCCAATTGCGGCAATGGCCAGGAACATTAATTTTTGTTTCATTTTATTGATTTAATAGTTTTTTATATTCTGGTAATATGGTTTTGAATTGTTGTACAACCTGTTCAAGGGTGTTGCCTGAGTGACCGCCGGCCGCATTGCGGTGACCGCCGCCATCAAAATATTTTTTGCAAATTTCGTTTGCCGGAAACTCGCCTTTTGACCGTAACGAAAGTTTTACCCTATCGCTGCGTTCCACAATAAATGCAGCCAGTTTTATGTTGGCCATTGATAGCGCATAGTTTACAATGCCTTCGGTATCGCCGGTGTCAACATCGTATTTATGCAGGTCGGTATTATTAACGGCAATAATGGCGGTATGGTATTCGGGTAGCACCTCCAGGCAATTGGCCAGGCAATGTCCTAAAAACCTTAACCGGTTTTCGGTTGCACTGTTGTACACCAGTTCATGAATACGCCAGTTAACCGCACCCAGGTCAATCAAATCGGCCACAATGCGGTGTACGGTTGATGTGGTATTGGGCAGGCGGAACGATGCAGAATCGGTCATGATGCCGGTGTATAAGCAGGTTGCCACATCGGCGTTAATAAGTTCGCGATGGTGTAGCTCGTTAGCAATAAAATCATAAATGAGCTGGGCCGTTGCACAGGCATTAATGTTCCAGTGGCGGTAATCATCAAAATCCTGTGGTTCCAGGTGATGATCTATCATGATTTTATAAGCCTTGCTCTCGCCTACCAAAACACCCATTTCATTAATACGGCTTAAGGCGTTAAAATCAAGGCAAAATATAAGGTCAGCATCGGTAATTAACGCTGCCGACTTTTCGGCCTGCTCTGTATATATGATAACATCGCCATTGCGGGGCAGCCAGCTTAAAAAAGCGGGATAGTCTGTAGGGGCAATAACCGAGGCATGATGGCCTTGCTGTATCAAATAATTATACAAACCCAATGACGAGCCCATAGCATCACCATCAGGTTTATGATGGGTAGTGATCACTATTTTTTTGGGGCTTGCTAAAAGTTCTGTAAGCGCGGTTAAATCTAACATCAATTTTAAAAAAGAGTTGCAAAGCTAAATAAATAAATTAAATACAAACCATCTATTTTAACACAAAAAGCTTTATCTTACAGATGTAAAAAGCTACTTTTGCGGCAAAAATTAAATATTAAGCAACCATTTGGCCGCCGGGCAAACAGCCGGCAGCGCCAGATAGCATTTCAATTACAACCAAAAAACAATTAAGTATAATGACCACAAACAGAACTTTTACCATGATTAAGCCAGATGCCGTTGCAAACGGACATATTGGTGCTATTATAGACAAGATAACCAAAAGCGGGTTTAAAATAATCGCCCTTAAATACACTGCTTTAAGCGCCGAAAAGGCAGGTCAGTTTTATGAAGTGCATAAAGAACGTCCTTTTTATAATGCCCTGGTTACATTTATGTCGTCGGGACCAATAGTTGCAGCTATTTTGGAGAAAGATAACGCTATTGAAGATTTTCGTAAACTGATTGGCGCTACCGACCCTGCTAAGGCCGAGGAAGGCACTATCCGTAACCTGTTTGCTAAATCAATTGACGCAAATGCCGTTCATGGATCAGATTCGGACGAAAATGCCGCCATTGAGGGTGGTTTCTTTTTCTCGGCGTTCGAGAGATTTTAATAATCAAGTATTTAGGGGTGTAATACAAACGTTACATCCCTAAATAATTTTGGTGTGGGTTTTGCGTTGTTAAATATAAATTTGTAGTTTTACAAAACGGGGTTAATTTTTTTGTTAACCTAAACTGTGCTATAAATCGGGGCAAAATCCCAATAATTCATTTGGATATGAAACTGTTTTTGAAGGTTGTTATATATGCGCTAATTGTTGTATGTTTAGTTACATGCACAATATTGCTTTATAAGAGCCACCCTGAAGTTCAATTAGCCTTTGTTATCCCGGGCTTATTTATTTTAATATATTCCATGATTACTGATGATCTTGGCATCAGGCAGCACATCCGTGCACGTCAGCTTCGCATGTCAAGAGGGCGGTAGTATTCAATTTACGCTTCTGGTTTGATGTATTTATTGCCCGGTTTTCCCAATCAGGGTATTTTTTTGCAATTAAGTTTACAGGAATATAATCTCTTCAACCAAAATCCCTTTTGCTTCGGCGTTAATTTTATCTATGATCTGGCTGCGCATCAGCATCAGCTGATGTTTAATTACTGACGATTCAATCCGCAGGAACAATTTTTTATCGCGTATAAATAATTCTTTGGTACGGTTGGCCACCGATTTGCCCACCAACTCGGGCCAGGCCGCAACTACTCCCGTTTCATCATACCTACGCTTAATTTTGTATACATTAAGCATTTGCTCAATGGCTTCTTTTAATGATTTGTCGTTTGTTTTACGCATCAATAGCTCCTTTGCTCACATTAAATAATTTAACCTCCACTGTAATTTTATCAAATATTTCCCTTACCCGCTTTATGCTTGTATCGGTAATAAATACTTGTCCAAAATCATTGTTGCTTACCATTTTCATTAGTTTGGTAACGCGTTCATCGTCCAGTTTATCAAAAATATCATCCAGTAATAACAAGGGCTTAAATCCTTTTTGCTGGTATAAAAAAGTATACTGCGCCAGTTTAAGTGCTATTAAAAATGATTTTTGCTGCCCCTGCGACCCGAATTTTTTCATGGCCATGCCGTGAATGCCAAATTGAAGGTCGTCTTTGTGGATACCGGCTGTAGTACGTTCAAGGGCCCTGTCGCGCTCAACCGTTTTTTTCAGCAAGCCGGCAAAATCATCCTGCAATAACTGCGATTCGTAAGCCAGTTCAACCAGTTCGGCATCATCGCTTAAAAAACTGTAGTGTTTATTAAAAATTTCGGTAAAGCCCTCCATAAAAGCCTTGCGGCGCTCAAATATGCGGTTACCCGATTGTACCAACTGCTCATCCATCACCTCTAATAAGCTTGGGTCATACCGGCCGGTATCAGCTATCAGTTTCAGCAGGGCGTTACGGTTGGCCAATACTTTGTTGTAGGTTATCAGTTCATCAAGGTAGTGGTTATCTGTTTGCGATATTACATTGTCAATAAACTTGCGGCGCTCCTCGCTCCCTTCGGTTATAATGCTGGTATCGTAGGGCGATATCATGACCAATGGCAGCAGGCCAATATGATCGGCCAGGCGCTGGTAATCTTTTTTATTACGCTTAAACTGCTTTTTTTGGTTCCGTTTTACAGAGCAGGCAACGGCTTCGGTTTGCTGATTTTTGTTAAAAACGCCGGTTATGATAAAAAAATCAGTGCCTTGCTTTATCTGCTGACTATCTATCGGGTTAAAGTAACTTTTACAAAGCGACAGGTAGTGGATGGCATCAAGCAAATTGGTTTTACCCGCGCCGTTGTTACCCGTAAAGGCATTTACCCCCTTGCTGAAAACAAGTTCGGCCTCCTCGTAATTTTTAAAATTGATAACTGATAGCTGCTGCAGATACATGGGATTGTAAAGGTAAGGTTTTGCTATTGATTTGAAGATTTGAAAATGGCTGTACTATTAATTTGAAGATTTGAAAATTTGAGGATTTGAAAATGGCTGTGCTATTAACTTGAGAATTTGAAAATGGCTGATAGTGCTGCAAACGTTTGCCGGATGACACTTGACGCCTAACCGCCTGTTGAACAAAAAAGCGAACACGTTAAAAATAAACCTGCAACCGTTGAAATGATTTTTATTGCCGGAACCGAAAATGCAGCTTTAATTAATAAATACAATTATACACCCTTACCGGAACAATAAATTACCATGAAAACCGAACATATAATTGAAAAAATAATTGCTGTTACCCTCACTTTACTACTGTTGACTGCGCATTGCCCCAGGGTAATGGCGCAAACAGATACTATTCGTTTAAAAGATAAACGCCTCATTATAAATAACCTTAAACCGGGGCTGCGGCAATACCTGGTATACTTTCAAAACCTTAAGGACGATAGGCGGTTGCGCATGTCTGTCTGGCTGCGCGATGTAGAAACCGGCAACCATAACGGCGAAGAGCTTTTTACCGTAACCCAGCATTGGTATGCTGCCGACAGCGCATTGTACCGGTCGGCATTCTCGGCAAACAGGGCGGCAGATTTTACGCCCGTTTATCATTCAGAAACCATAGGCACTAAAACCAAGGCTTTTAATTGGGACGCAACTAAAATAGCCGGTGCCGATACTGTAAAAAATAACCTGGCGAAAGATTTTTTGCTGAATGTTAAAGAGCCTTATTTTAACTGGAACCTGGATATAGAAACTTTTGAGATGCTGCCCCTTGCAGCCGGCAAAACGTTCGCCATCAATTTTTACGACGCGGTGAGCAACACCCCCGAATACGCCGTGTACAAAGTAACCGGCAGCGAAGAACTGGCCACGCTTGATAACGAAAAAGTTGATTGCTGGAAACTTTTTACCGAAGCCGATTATAAAGGCCAGCATTATAGCCAAACTTTTTGGATAAGTAAAAACAGTCATGAGTTTTTACGGGAAGAAGATTTTTTTAATGGCGGCTACCGCTATAAAATTAAACTGGCAGGCGCCGCACCCGATGTAGTGAAAAGGTTTGGGAAGTAATAAGCCGATTGACCAACAATATTGAAGCAGTAATTGTGAGTTTTTGAAAATGGTTATTAAACCTTTTGGGGATGTTATAGTCAAATTCGGAAACCTGTTGCATCATGAAAAAACTTATCCTCATCCTGTTATCAATAACTTTTAGCGGTAATGCATTTGCCCAGCAAACAGCAATATTCAACACTACCGATCTTGCAGTCTATAATGCCGTAAAATCAAGTAAAGACAGCATTTATAATTTTACTTTTGTTTACCCGGACGGTAAGCTGGGTACCATAATTAAAAATGGTAAAATAGCTACCATAGTAAATCCCGATGGTACAAATACGGTAGTATCGCAAACCGGCAATACGGCTACCGTTGTAAACTCAAGCGGCGCACATTCATTGTGGATAGATAACGGGGCGACGGTAACAATTGTAAATCCAAATAGCACACACTCTATCCTGGTAAAGAACGGCCCGCTCTCAACTATTGTCAACCCCGATGGTACACATTCTTCCATAGTTAATAATGGTCAAACCTCGGTTATTGTAAATCCCGATGGTTCGCACTCAGTAGTTGTTAAAACCACCATTATCACAACTACTATGGTAAATCCTGATGGTTCGCATACGGTGGTAACAACGCCTTGAAAAGTTTTGAGGGCAAGGTTTTATTTAGCCTGTCAATCAGGCACATCGCCATAGCTTAAATATGGATTATTTTTTCCACTCATTATCTACCAGCCTCCAAATCCCCAAAGGGTTGGCATTTTGCAGCGCCAAAGGCAATAAGCCGTCGGGGCAGTTTTGGTAGCATACCGGGCGCACCCAGCGTTTTACAGCATTGGTGCCTACTGCGGTAAAGCGGCTATCAGTAGTAGCCGGGAAAGGCCCGCCATGTACCATGCTATGGCAAACTTCAACGCCGGTTGGCACGCCGTTAAACAATACACGGCCGGTTATGGATGGCAGCAATTGTAATAAGGCTTTATGCCCGGCAAAATCCTCATCGGTACCCATTACAGTGGTGGTTAACTGCCCCGATACCGATTTTAATACTTTAAGCAGCTCCTGCTCGTTTTTACAGCTTACCATTAATGAATATGGACCAAAAACCTCTTCGTGCAGCAATGGGTTGGCTAAAAATGTTTCGCCGCTAACCAAGGCAACTGTTGGCAAAGCCTCAATATCGTGTGTTTCGGTAGCCGATTTTTGGATCACCTTAACACCATCCTGCGCTAACGCTTCATGGCTCTTTTTTTGGTAAGCTGTATGGATACCCGCATGCAGCATTTTGGCGGGCTTTATAGCTTCAATGCCTTTACCAAGGCTATCCAGGAAGTTGTAAAGTCCGTCGCCTTCAATGGCCAGCATCAGGCCCGGGTTGGTACAAAACTGCCCCATACCCAGGGTTATCGAGCCCGCATATTGCGTTGCCAGGCCGGCGGCGTTTTTGTTTAGGGTATCGGGCAAAAATACAACCGGGTTTATACTTCCCATTTCAGAAAATACCGGGATAGGCTTTTTGCGTTGCGATGAATATTGCAGCAATGCCAGCCCGCCAACAGTTGATCCGGTAAAGCCAACTGCTGCTGTTTCATCAGCCTGCACCAAAGCTTTGCCACTTTCAAACGATGTGCCATGCACATGCTGAAAAATATGCTCGGGCATGTTGCTGCTTACAATGGCCTTTTTGATAGCACTGTACACCATCTCCGAAGTTTCGGCATGGGCTGGGTGTGCTTTTACTACAACGGGGCAGCCTGCTGCCAAAGCGCTGGCGGTATCGCCGCCTGCGGTTGAGTAGGCGAAAGGAAAATTACTTGCTCCAAAAACCACTACCGGGCCAAGCGGTGTAAGCATTTTACGAACATCGGGTTTTGGCAATGGCACCCTGTCGGGATTAGCGGTATCAATACTGGCCTCAACCCAGCTGCCTTCGCGCAGCATGGTGGCAAACATGCGCAGCTGGCCTGTGGTGCGGGCGCGCTCGCCGGTTAAGCGGGGAATAGGCAGGTTGGTTTCTTCGGACGCTTTTTGCAGCAAGCCATCGCCTAAAGCTTCAATTTCGGCAGCGACAGCCTCTAAAAACAGGCTTTTTTGCTCGATGCCGGTTTGCCGGTAAGCTTCAAATGCTGCTTGCGCTTGTTGCATTACCAGGTTTATTTCGTCGACGCTTGCTTCTTTAAAATTATTTGCCATGGCAGATTGATGTTGAAATTAACAACGGTTTGCACCGCATGTATGTTTAGGCAAATATATTTAAAGCGGGATAAAAGCACCGGGGGTTTTCTAACAGGAAGTAACAGTATTTTGTCGTTTTTAGCTTAGAATGATTGTACAAAACGTGGGGCATATCCGGTCCGTTATTGCTTACCACTGTACTTATGAGGTAGTGTTAAGTCAACAGTACTAAGTCTAAAGTTGAGTTTTTTCTTTTTTTTGGCTTAGAACGTAAGACTTTGGGCTAAAGACTATCCGTCAATTTATTGTTGACACGACAGTAGTATTACTTATTTAAAATACCGTAAAAATACGTATTGGTAATTATTGTTATTGATGTACATTTAAGCTATAATTCAAATTAATAAATTCCTAAACCAAATTTATATATGTATATAAAACAAACCAACCCCGACGGGTTTTCTGTTAAAGCCTGGCAAGGGGATGCCAAAACCTTATTGGCCTTTAATTTTGCCGATGAAACAAAGGCCCAAAAATTAGCAGGCTTCTCCATTATGGTTCAACCGCATGGTTACAGGGCTTATTATCTTTTTAATAGCCTGGTACTGCCACCTGTAACAACGGGTAAAAACGCGGTGTTGCAGTCCGATACTAATCCTAAATCTTCGGCCAATGCCCCAATTCAAAAATTTAGATGGCTGCATATTCCGGGATCATTTCATCAGGACGATTCGGTTTTTTACGGCGTTTATACTTATACCATAATTCCCCGGTATTTTGGCGATGATTCATTATTAGCGCCAATGGATTCTGCGTTAAGTGTAACTGTGGATGTACAGGTAACCCCCTTCAGCAAAGGACAGGTGCAATTAGGCTTTACGCGGGGGTTTACGCAGTCGCAGGCGTTTACGCACAAGTTTGGTAATCAAGCTTTATTTCATCCTGCCGGTAAAGACTTAATTTTTGATACTAACGGCGTTGCGGGCACCAATGCAGCCGGGCAAACCTATACTTTTTTGCAGGAGTACCAATGGTCGGGCTTTACAGCGCGTACCTGCATTTTTGATGTTTTGAACGCGGTGGGTGCTGATAGCTCACTTACTATAGATGTTTTTGCCTATGACTTAAACGAGCCCGATTTGGTTAAAATATTGCTTCAACTGGCAGCGGCAGGGCGAATAAGGGTGATTTTAGATAACGCCACATTGCACCATGCACCGGGTGTGCCCGAGGATGCGTTTGAGCAGCAGTTTAATAGCAAAGCTGTGTTGCCGGCTGCCATTATGCGCGGTAAATTCGGGCGGTTTGCCCATGATAAAATATTTATAGTGTATAAGGCCGGCAAGCCGGTAAAAGTGCTTACCGGATCAACCAATTTTTCGGTAACGGGGATGTATGTTAATTCAAACCACGTGCTTGTTTTTAATAATGCCGATGTTGCCCAACTTTACTCGAACGTTTTTAATGAAGTATGGAATGATAAGGTATCCGAAAGTTTCAATGGCTCGTCATTTGCCGGTGGAGCGTTTGAATTTAATGAGGTTGGCTTACCCAAAATGAGTGTTACATTTTCGCCCCATACCGCCGGTGTAGCCCTAACAACGCTAACAGGAGTGGTAAATACTATAAATGCAGCTACCAGTAGTGTGTTTTTTGCTGTAATGGATATAACTGCGGGCTCGGGCCCTGTGTTTGATGCGCTTAAAAAGTTGCATAGTAACCAAAATATTTTCAGTTATGGAATTTCCGATTCGCCGGGCCAAAGCGTTACTTTGTACAGGCCCGGTAATAAGGAAGGCGTATTAGTTGGGGGTAAACCCGGCACAACTATTTTACCGCCCCCTTTTGAAAAAGAACGGCCTATTACCATCGGCCATCAAATTCATCATAAATTTATTATTTGTGATTTTAATACCGATAACGCTGTGGTTTGGTGCGGATCATCAAACTTGGCTTTAGGCGGCGAAGAGGCAAACGGAGATAACCTGATACAAATACATGATACAGATGTGGCCACGGTATTTGCATTGGAGGCCATGGCGCTGGTAGATCATTTTGATTTCAGGTATGCCAACATGGCCCCGAAAACTAACGTTGCACCAACTTCTGTGAAAGGGAGCGATCGTACAATGAATGCTGCTGCACCTATTGATAGCGCCCCGCTTTATTTATATGATAACGATAGCTGGGCCATGCGCTATTTTGAACAAACAGATTTGCATTTTACCGACAGGGAATTATTTGGATAACAAAACAAATTACTGTTTATCAACAACTCCTGAGTGGCTGGCCTAAACTTTTGAGCCGGCCACTACAGGTAATTGGTGCAAGCTGTATCTTGATACCATGCATTGTTTTTAATTAATATTTAATAAATGCTGTTTTTGGGTAAATTGTAGCTATCTTTCGACAATTCGTCCCTTAATATACTGTATAACTTAGGCGTTGCCATTTTCTGATACGGTTATAGTTAAGCTTTAACATAGTACCAGCCCTTAAGAGGCTGCAATACCGTAAAAAATAATCATATGACAGTTGCTGCCGAAAAATCTATTGAAACCGAAACCCGCATGTACATGTACGACCTGCTGAACACCGCTAAAGAATTTGGCTTTAAGGCCGAAGACAGTTGGGAATTGAGTATGGTAACCAATACCGACAGGATAAGGATCCAGAAAGATTATTATCCAACCATCGCCGCCAAAGTAGGGCCCGAAATTTTGTTGCAGGTATTTTATACCGTAAAAGCGCGTCTTAACCAGTCTTTTAATAAAGAGCCGCAAAGAATTGACGAGCGTAATCCGCCAACCGAAGATTTGAATTATCTGGTGGCCTTTAATCCAAAAAGACCCAGAACATAAAGTTTGTTCAAATTGCTATAAGCCCGTGTTTTGTACGGTTACTAAAATATCCTGATGCGTTCCCGGTAAAATGGCGAACGCATTTTTTGTGCTTAAATAAATAATTAAAAAAGATATTATGTAAACGGGTGAGGTTTTAATATTACATACGACTAATCTTCGGAAAAGGGGTAATTTAGGCTTTGTTTTAATTTAAATCATAGAAAATATTAATAATTGAATATGTTTTTACTAAAAGTATTATTAAAATGATTTTTTTGATGAAATTGTTAAAAATATCGTAATAAATAGCAGTTTTTCGTGATAGTTATTGCTTTCAATAAAAAATCGGGTATTTTTAATTAAATGAATGTGAATTTGAATTTAAACGGGCGTATCTGGTTTGAAACCCCCAATGGAAAATTGCTTGGGCATGGCCGTGTTGAGTTATTGGAGCGTATCCAGCAATCGGGCTCATTAAGGCAGGCGGCTTTACAAATGAAAATGTCTTACAAACAGGCATGGGATATTATTAATTATATGAACGAGCATTTTGGTTCGCCGGTGGTTATTTCGCACAGGGGCGGTAAGGGCGGTGGCAGCGCTGAACTTACCGAAAAGGGATTTAAAGCAATTGAGCAGTACAAGCTTTTCCAGGCTAAGTTCAAGGAGTTTTTGAGGGAAAATAGTCCACTTATACAAGTATAAAATACATTGTAGTACACCGGTTTGCATGGCCGGTTTATTTTTTGGCTATCGTTATATAAATAAAAGTATATTGAATTTTAACCAAACGAAATGAATAAACACTACACCTTATTTTCAATGATGTTACTTGCAGGCAGTACACTATTTGCCCAAAGCAACAAAAAAACAAAAGATACTATCGCCCAAAAAAGTGATACCACGCAAATCAAAAAGCAGGAGCTTGGTGAGGTAGTGGTATCCGCATCGCGCATCAGCGAAAATATTTTACGGTCGCCGGTAAGTATCGAGAAAATAACTGCGGCTGATTTCAGAAGATCTGCCGCGCCTTCATTTTTTGACGCGCTGGAAAATGTGAAGGGGGTACAGCTGATAACCCCCAGCCTTGGCTTTAGGATCATTAACACCCGCGGCTTTGCCAATACCACCAACGTACGCTTTACGCAACTGGTTGATGGCGTTGATAACCAGGCCCCGCACATAGGCGCGCCAATTGGTGATGCCATGGGCCCGGGCGATCTGGATATTGAAAGTGTAGAGATCATCCCCGGCACGGCATCGGCCTTATATGGCTTGAATGCGATTAATGGGTTGGCCAATTTTATCACCAAAGATCCTTTTACCAGCCAGGGCATCAGCATTCAGCAAAAAACGGGTATCAACCACCTTGGCGATTCGGAAACATCTGCAAAGCTGTTTTCTGAAACCAGTTTTAGGCTGGCCAAGGCTATCTCCCAAAAGTTCGCCTTTAAAATAAATGGAACTTATACCACCGGCTACGATTGGATTGCCGATAACCGCACCGATTTAAATGCTGCCGCCAACGCAAAATTAGGTATTGCAGGCGGCCCCGATAACCCTGGTTACGACCCGGTGAATGGCTATGGTAATGAATCATCCGACAGGAAAACCGTAACGCTTGGGGCTAAGCAATACTCCATTGCCCGCACCGGCTATGCCGAAAAGGATGTAACCAGTTACAACATGCACAATGTAAAGGTTGATGTTGGCCTGGCTTATAAAATTAACGATAATACCCGCTTAACCTATACCTACCGCTTTGCCAATCTGGATAATATTTACCAGCGCGCCAACCGTTTCAGGCTGTCGGGCTATATTTTACAACAACATGCGCTTGAACTGAAGAATAATATTTACCAGGTGCGTGCCTATTGGACCAGCGAAAACACCGGTAAATCATACAACCTGCGTTCGGCCGGCGAAAATATCGACCGTAATTATAAAGATGATAATACCTGGTATGCCGATTTTACCAAGGGTTTTAATACGGCCACATCTGTAGGCGCTACCGTGCCACAGGCTTTACAACAGGCACGCCAGCTGGCTGATGCCGGCCGCTACCAACCCGGAACGGCAGCATTTAAAGCTACGCTTGATAAACTGGCCGATATCAATAACTGGGATGTTGGCGCGGCCTTGCGGGTTAAGGATGATATGTGGCATGCCGAAGGGCAGGTGGATGTCTCGAACGCTATTTCATCAAACTTTAAAAAACAAACAGGCCTTGATCTGATGGCGGGTTTTGATCATCGTACTTATATCATCCACCCGGATGGTAACTATTTTATCAATTATGTAAAGGGGCAGGAGTATAGTAACCTTGATTACAGTAAAACCGGCGGCTTTGTGCAACTTGCCAAATCACTTTTTGATGATGAGCTGAAGCTGTCGGCTACCTTACGTGCCGATAAAAACGATTACTTCGGCCTGAAATTAAATCCGCGTTTTACCGCGGTATTTTCGCCATTACCCAGGCAGAATTTCAGGGTATCGTTCCAGAGCGGTTATCGTTTCCCAAGCATTTTTGAAGCATTTAGTAATGTGAACAGCGGTGGCGTAAAACGGGTTGGCGGCTTAAGGGTGGTATCAAACGGGGTGTTTGAAAACTCCTATGTACGTACGTCGATAGATGCTTTCCAGGCAGCGGTTAAAAATGATTTTAACGCGGGCATGTCAACCAGTGCAGCTATCGAAAAAGAGAAGGGGCTGCTCAAGAAGAATACTTACACCTATCTGCAACCCGAGCATATCAACTCGTTCGAGGCTGGCTATAAGTCGTTGTTTTTTAATGGCGATTTGAGTGTGGATGCCGATTTTTATTACAACCGCTACAATAATTTTATAGGGCAAATTGAACTGAACGTGCCCGGCACCACCAAGCCCGATTCTATCCCCTATTACCTGAACGATAAAACCAAACAGGCCCGCTACCGGGTGTGGACAAACTCGCAAAGCGTGGTTTACAACATTGGCGGCAGCCTGGGCTTATCCTATCGCCTATGGCAAAAATATATTATTACCGGCAATGCATCATACGCCAAACTACAGCGCACCGCCAACGAGGATGCCCTGGAAGATGGTTTTAATACACCGCAATGGATAACCAATTACTCTTTTGGCGGTAACCACGTGATAGGCAATTTTGGCTTTAATGCAACGTATAAATGGCAAAGCGGTTTTTACTGGCAATCGTTTTTGGTTAATGGTAATGTGGCCTCATACGGTACTATTGATGCCCAGGTTAATTACGATTTTGTAAAAACCGGCCTTAATGTGAAAATTGGGGCCAGTAACCTCACCAACCAATATTGCTACTCGTTTTTAGGCGGCCCGGCTATTGGAGGCTTTTATTATACCACGCTCACGCTTAATATTAAATAAGGGAGGGCAGGAAAATCGCCATTAAAAGTTGATCCTGAAGAAAGGTAGCTCCTAAGGAGCAAAAAAGGGTTAAACTATTCGTCTTCTACAAACAGGTAGCCTCTACGAGGCAGCTTAAGTGTATTATCTTATAAAGGTTAATCGTTTGTTGCTGAAAAAGTTTAAAAGCTTCCCTGATAGACAGAGAGCTAAACCAAACAGAAACGCCTGCGATAATTAAATTGCAGGCATTTTTTATTTGAGCTAAAACAAACCAGCTATTTTATTGATTAACACTTTGTTTACTTAAATTTAATCCGAAACATTGTTACTTTGAATGGTTTATGAAGAGATTTTTTGTGGTATTGTTTATCAGCTTTATCTACCTGTATGCCAATGCCCAAACGGCAAGCCAGCAATACCGGTTGATTGGGAAAAACTATACCGAGATCAAAAATTATTACCTGTTAAACCTGTTCCAAAACTACGCACCGGCCACTAAACTTATTGGCGGCGATGCTGCTTTGGTACGCATGGTACAAACTAAGATCAAAAACATACAAGATTCATTAAAGGCGAATAAAGGCTTCCGCAGTATTATACAGCCGTTAAAGTTTTCGGAACAGGAAATAAAAGCAACCGGCGACAGGCTTACCGCCTTATACAAACCCGATAATGCTTTGGGCCTGCTGGTTAAAAATCATTTGGTGCCTTCGGGATGCTACATTAAATATGATTCGTTGCCGCCGGCTTTAATGCTGGTAAAGGCCTGGGAACAGGATGCCCTGGCTATAAACCATACCATTGAGGTTTATGCCGAAGGTAAGAAGCCCAACTTTCCGGATGTGGATTCTATCAACTTTAATATATACCGCAATACCTACCCCAAGTTAATTGCTGATGGGGCCAAATCCATCCTGAAGCAATATGGCGCCACAAAGCTTTTTTATTTACCATCGTTAAATTATGCCCTTCATAGCCTGGATGTTAACGGGCGCAACGATGCCGCCAATGACGAACCGCTGGAACAAAAGGCCAACAAAGCGGCTTACAACCGGCTAAAAACCGTCAACTGGAAAAAATATCAATACACCTTGATACTGGTGCCCGGCGAAGGGCCCGATAAGCCGGGCATATCCATAAGTAATGGAAGTATAGAGCGCTGTAAAATAGCCGCTTTAAAATTTGCCCAGGGCTTAACGCCATTCATCATGGTATCGGGTGGTAAGGTACACCCTTTCAAGACCAGGTTTGCCGAGGCCGAGGAAATGAAAAAGTTCCTGGTTAACCAATTAAAAATTCCCGAAAACGGCATTTTCATTGAACCTCAGGCACGCCATACTACCACCAACCTGCGCAATTGCGCGCGGCTGATATTCAGGTACGGGATGCCTTTTAATAAGCCTTTTATAACATCGACCAATAAGATACAGAGCTATTATATTTCGTACATGGATAAGCGTTGCATAGCCGACCTGGGCTATGTGCCCTACTCCCTTGGCCGCCGATTATCAAATACCGAGCAGGAGTTTTACCCCAATATCGCATCGTTACAAATAAACCCGCTTGAGCCGCTGGATCCATAAGTTTGAAGTCCAAAGCCGAAAGTTAAGACTTCGGACTTAAGACTTCCGACTTAACTGTTGTTCTTAGGCTTCGGTTTGTTTTTGTTAAAACGCCTGTTTGGCCTTTTTGGGTTTCGTTTATCGTCAGACTGGGCCGATTGTGGCGCCGGTTGTATAGCAGCCAGTTCATCGGGCAGGCCAACTACGCGGATAGCGCGGTCCATCAGTTGCTCAATGTTTTTAAGCTTGCGCTCGTCGCGGTGGTTTACAAAAGTGATGGCGGTGCCGGTTGTGGCGGCCCGTGCGGTACGGCCTATACGGTGAATATAATCCTCTGGATCGCCGGGAACATCGTAGTTAACCACAAGATCGATACCCTCCACATCAATACCGCGCGAAAGGGCGTCGGTACCAATAATAACGGGCAGCTGCCTGTTTTTGAATTTCAGCAGGATCTCTTCACGCTCCTTCTGTTCCAGGTCGGAGTGGAAAGCCATGGCGTTGATTTTGGCTGCTTTTAATTCTTTGTATAACGATTTTACGATCTCCTTGCGGGATGCGAAGATAATGGTGCTTGTATAAGCGGCATCGCGCAGAATAAGTTGCAGTAAAGGCGTTTTTTGCTGATCGTGCATCCGGTAGATTTGCTGATCGATACCCACGGCAGGCTGCGAAATGGCAATATTAATCTGCTCGGGATCTTTCAAAATAGCCTTGGCCAATGAACGGATACGCCCCGGCATGGTGGCCGAAAACAACAGCGTTTGCCTTTCTTTGGGCAGGTAACTGATGATTTTCATGATATCGTCGCTGAAGCCCATGTCCAACATGCGGTCGGCCTCATCCAATATCAGGTGAGTTAAATGGTTAAGCTTTAACACGCCCGATGTAAGGTGTGCAATAAGGCGGCCAGGCGTTGCAATAATAATGTTTACATTATTCTGGATGCCGCGGCGTTGTTGCTCGTAAGCCATACCATCGCCACCACCAAATATAGCTATTGAGCTAACGCCGGTAAAATAGGCCAGGCCTTCTACCTGTTGATCTATCTGTTGGGCAAGCTCGCGGGTTGGCGCTAAAATAAGTACGCTGGTTTGGTGTTTGGCCGTACCGGTAATATGATTGAGGGTTGGCAATAAGTAGGCACCGGTTTTACCGGTACCGGTTTGGGCGCAGGCAATAAGGTCTTTTCCCTGCATAATTGCCGGGATGGCCATTTCCTGTATGGGGGTAGGGGTAGTAAAACCCATACTCTCTATGCCTTCAAATAATTGCTCGTTGAAATTAAAATCCTGAAAAGTCACTATATCTTATAAGTAAATTATGCAAGGTATGAAAATTTAATTGGATATAGCGGTTTATACCAAATCGATTAACACAAGGCGATTGCCTGCCACACAATTGTTATGGACAGAATACCCATGGTGGCAATATTTGAATAAAATCCGAATTCGAAAGTCCCCAATCCGACATCAAGAGTGTATATACCCCCGCAACTGCTCAATAGTTTCCTGTTGAGATAGGATAGTTTCCTTCACCAAATCGTTACTGGAGATGATGCCGATCAGGGTATCGTCCTTAAACACGGGTAAGTAGCGGATGTTGCTTTCGCTCATGATGTGCATGCAGGTTTCAATGGAGTTTTCGGGCACAATGCGGGGCAGGCCGGTGCTCATAATCTCGCGCACCAGGGTTTCATGGGATGATTTGCCTTTCAGGATCACCTTGCGGGCGTAATCGCGCTCGGTAAGCAGGCCAAGGTATTCGCCGTCTTCGGTTATCACCACCGAGCCGATATTTTTAGAGGCCATCAGTTCCAATGCTTCCAAAACAGATGTATCGGCATCAATGCTAATAGCACCGCCACCCTTGCGGGCCAGTATGTTCGAAACTTTTATCATGATACTCAGGTTAAAATGAGGAATTGGCTTATAACCAAATATAACAATTCCCGATTAAAAGCAAATGGATTTTAAATTATATCTATCAACAATTTAACAGATCAGGCCAGATGAGCAGCTATAGTAAATGGAGATGCGGGCTAAAAGTGACGTGGATTTACGACAAGACGTGGTTAATTAACGAAATATCGTGAGTTAATCAGCGAAAAATTAGATGTCTAAACGGCTTTTTTGTCCCCGTCATTATCCAAAAGCAACACTTAACTGTAATGCTACTGTAAAAACCCAAAGCTGTAATATGCTGTATTTAATCCCAAAGGCCGGTTTTGCCAAGCTTTACCCTTTCCTGACAGAGGCCGGTTTACCCAAAAATGATTAATAATTAATATTGTGGCATGGTATTTAACTATTGGATGCATCACATAGTTAAGCGTCATTTAAGTTAATTTTTTTATCGATCTACACAAAGTACTAATCCATTGAACAATTTTACACTTATTAAGGCACCAGCGAGCAAAGCTGCTTCAGCCTCTCGGCATAAATCAAAATGGCCCTTTTTAAAAATCATTTTAGGGCTTGCAGTTATAATTTTTCAAAGCTTAACCACCGCCGCTATTACATTAAGCGGCGATACAAGCAAGTCAGATTCGGCGCGTTTATCGCACCATATTATAAACCATGCGTTTGATAATATTTTTGAGGAAAACATGCGGCTTTCACTGGCGGGCAACGAATATTTTCAGACAGAAAAAACACAGTTGGTTGCCGATCTTTCGCCGAACTTTATCCTTTTCAGTACACCAAAATCACGTTTCTTTTTTGAGTTTACCTCAAGGATTAAAATCCGGTTGATGGATACCCGCGATGCACCTGTAAAATCGCCCAGCTATATGCCCAATGCCAATTTGTTTTACCGGCTCAATGAAGATACCTACAAGCCAAAATTTTTATCGTTAGGTTACTCCCATCACTCTAACGGAGCAAGAGGGCCGTCATTAAATAAAGATGGTACATTTAATGTTGATAGCGGCAAATTTACCACCAATTTTTATACCCTTACCTATTATACAGGCAAGCGGGTTGATAAACCAGGGCTTACTGTTAACCGTTACGATAACGTAGCGTTGGAGGTACACGCCGGATTGTTCAATCTGGGCCTTTCACAAGGGTTAAAAGATCACTATGGCTTTGTGCGTATTAATGGCAGCCGCATGTACAACTTTGTAAAAGCTTATGACGATCCGTTGGAGCAAGGCCGTAAAACCTACGAAAACTGGCAGCGCATTCAGTTTGATTTTACCTATATAGCCGATAAGTATGATAACTACTCGACTTTTGATATAAAAAAACGCCTGAACGTGAGCCTTAAATACTATTATTCGTTTCCGTTTATGCAGGGAACAGCTTTTATGGTTGGCGCCGGCTACCGTGGGCAAGATGACTATAACCAAAGCTTCCAGGATAGCTACGGCTATGGCATGATAGGCATTGCCGCCAACTTATCATTTGGCTTTCACAAACACGCTGAATAAGTTGGTGAGTAGTGAGTAGTGAGTTGTGTGTTGTGAGTTTGAGTAGTGAGTAGTGAGTTGTGAGTAGTGAGTTGTGAGTTGTGAGTTGTGAGTAGTGAGTAGTGAGTTGTGTGTTGTGAGTAGTGAGTTGTGAGTTTGAGTAGTGAGTTGTGAGTAGTGAGTTGTGAGTTGGTGAGTAGTGAGTTGTGAGTTGTGAGTTGTGAGTAGTGAGTTGTGAGTTGTGAGTTGTGAGTTGTGAGTAGTGAGTAGTGAGTAGTGAGTTGTGAGTTGTGAGTTGTGAGTTGTGAGTTGTGAGTTGTGAGTAGTGAGTAGTGAGTTGTGAGTAGTGAGTAGTGAGTAGTGAGTTGTGAGTTTGAGTAGTGAGTTGTGAGTAGTGAGTTGTGAGTTGTGAGTAGTGAGTTGTGAGTAGTGAGTTGTGAGTAGTGAGTTGTGAGTTGTGAGTTGTGAGTTGTGAGTTGTGAGTTGTGAGTAGTGAGTTGTGAGTTGTGAGTTGTGAGTTGTGAGTTGTGAGTTGTGAGTAGTGAGTAAAATGGCTGTTAAATTAGTCAAATTCGGCACGATCATTTATATAAAAACACTGTGGCAACGGTTAGCCGTTGTAAACCTGCCTTTGAAAACCATAAACACACAGCCGTTTTGAGTTGGAAGGTAACCTTGTTGACCTTTCAACTCAAAACTCACAACTCACAACTCACAACTGACAACTCCCCAACCTATCCACATTTTTACACACCTGTTTACCGCTGTTTGTAATTTATTTTTCCGATAATCGTTTTAGCATTAACAAAAAGCAGATATATTTAGCCACCCAAATGGTACTATATCTCCAGTTAAATTATAAAATACTATCGATGAAAAAGATCCTACTAAGCCTGATGGCTGTATCCGCCCTGAATTTTGCCGCATCGGCCCAAACTAAATCGTTATTTGACGGTAAAACAACAGCAGGCTGGCACACCTACTTAAAAACCGACGCCAAAGCCTGGAAAGTTGTTGACGGCGCCCTGCAGCTTGACCCTAAAGCAGAAGATCAGGGCGACCTGGTTACCAACGACGAGTACGAAAATTACGAGTTAACACTTGAATGGAATATTGAAAAAGGGGGCAACAGCGGAATCATTTTTGGTGTTCATGAAGACCCTAAGTTTGGCGCTACCTACCAAACAGGTGTCGAAATGCAGGTTTTAGATAACAAAGATGCCGAAGACAACAAAAAAGCCACCCATCTTGCCGGCTCGTTATATGATATGAAAGCGCCTTCGGCCGATGTTGCAAAGCCTGCCGGCGAGTGGAATAAAGTAAAATTGCGCAAAAAAGACGGGCACCTTACCTTTTGGCTCAACGGTACCAAGATAGTTGATGTGCAAATGGGCAGCGACGAGTGGAAAACATTGCTTGCCAGCAGCAAGTTTAAAACCTGGGCCGATTTTGCCGCTTATCCTAAAGGCCACATCGCTTTGCAGGATCATGGGCACGTTGTATCGTTCCGCAAAATATCAATTAAGCAACTATAATTCTTTAAATATAAATGTATTGTACGCACGGCGTTAGATATATTTATACCAATAATCCAATTTAACCAATGCATGCCCAGGCATGCATTTTCCTGTTTTACAAAAGGATATTTTTGAGATAATATGAGCGATCTACAAATTAAAAAGTCATCTGAAACCTACGATGTAGTAATTGTTGGTTCGGGTGCGGGCGGCGGTATGGCCGGGTATGTTTTGGCTAACGCTGGTATTAAAGTGCTGATGCTGGAAGCCGGTGCTTACTTTGATCCGCAAAAAGACTCGGCCCAGTTAAAATGGCCATGGGAGTCGCCGCGCCGTGGTGCCGGAACAACCCGTGCTTTTGGCGATTTTGATGCCGCTTATGGTGGCTGGGAAATTGAAGGTGAACCTTACACTACTAAAGATAAAACTGAATTTTTCTGGTTCCGCTCGCGCATGCTGGGCGGCCGTACCAATCACTGGGGCCGTATATCTTTACGTATGGGGCCGAAGGATTTTCAGGCTAAAGATGGCCTTACCGATGACTGGCCAATAACTTATGATGATGTAAAACCTTACTATGATAAGGTTGACCGCATGATAGGCATTTACGGCACTAAAGAAGGTCTGGAAAACGAGCCCGATGGTATTTACCTGCCTCCGCCAAAACCAAGGCTTAATGAATTGTATATTGTAAAAGGCGCTAAAAAAGCAGGTGTTACTATTATCCCTGGCCGTGGTTCGGTGCTAACCGAAGCTTTGCCGGGCAATAAAGATCGTGGCGCATGTTTCTTTTGCGGTCAGTGCGGCCGGAGCTGTAAAGTTTATGGCGATTTCTCGGCATCATCATGCCTGGTTATCCCGGCTGTTAAAACCGGCAACTTAAAAGTGATTACTAACGCCATGGTGCGGGAGGTGATAACCAATAGCGAAGGATTAGCCACAGGCGTATCCTACGTAAACCGCGAAGATTTGCAGGAATACCAGGTAAACGCTAAAACGGTTATCCTGGGCGCCAGCGCCGGCGAATCGGCCCGTATCCTGCTCAACTCCAAATCGGCCCAGCATCCGGGAGGTTTGGCAAACAGCAGTGGTGTTGTTGGCCATTACCTGCATGATTCAACAGGCTCAAGCGCCGGTGGTTTCCTGCCCCAACTGATGGACCGCAAACGCTACAATGAAGATGGCGTGGGCAGCGTACACATTTACTCGCCGTGGTGGCTTGATAATAAGAAACTTGATTTTCCGCGCGGTTACCATATCGAATATGGTGGCGGTATGCATATGCCATCATACGGTTTTGGCAGCGGCATCCAGAATATGAACGGCGCGGTGCCCGGCCGCGATGGTAAACCAAAAGATGCAGGCGGCTACGGTGCATCATTAAAAGACGATTACCGCCGTTTTTTTGGTACCCAATTTGGCATGGCCGGCCGTGGTACTGCTATTGCCCGTTACGATAACTATTGCGAGATTGACCCCAACGTGGTTGATAAGTATGGTATCCCGGTATTGCGTTTCCACTACAAATGGGCCGATGACGAGATTAAACAGGCCAAGCACATGCAGGAAACCTTCCAGGAAATTATGCACAACATGGGTGGTGCCATTTATGGCGGTCCGCAAGGTCCCGAAACTAACTATGGCTTAGAAGCACCGGGCAAAATCATTCACGAAGTTGGTACCATACGTATGGGCAACGATCCAAAAAAATCGGCCCTGAATAAATGGTGCCAGGCGCATGATTGTAAAAATCTGTTTGTGGTTGATGCCGCGCCGTTTGTGCAGCAGGGCGATAAAAACGCTACCTGGACAATCCTGGCCATGAGCATGCGTACTGCAGAGTATATATTACAGCAACGAAAAGCACTAAACGTTTAACAAGTTAATCCAACAAAATATTATGAACAGACGTGATTCCCTTAAAGCATTAGGCTTTACCACACTTTCGGCAGGATTAATACTGGAAGCTTGTAAACCGGGTGCGCCAAAAACAGAAGAAGTAGCCCCCGCTGCGGCAGAGGCAGAAGCCGGCAGGCAACCTTTTGAGGTTGAGCGAGATAAAAAGCTGAATGCTGATAAATTTTTTACCGCTGCCGAAATGGCTACCATTACCGTTTTGGGCGATATTATTATCCCTAAAGACGAAAAATCGGGCAGCGCATCAGAAGCTAAGGTGCCGGATTTTATTGAGTTTATTGTGAAGGATATACCCGATCATCAAACCCCGATGCGCGGCGGTTTGCGCTGGCTGGATTTGCAATGCCTTAACCGTTTTGGCAAAGTGTTTACCGATTGCAGCCACGCACAGCAGATAGAACTGGTAGATATGATAGCCTACCCCGCCAAAGCCAAACCAGAAATGGCCCAGGGCGTAGCTTTTTTTAACCGCATGCGCGATTTAACCGCATCAGGTTTTTATACCACCAAAATGGGTATTGATGATATTGGCTTCGCCGGCAACAACCCCAACAAATGGACCGGTGTACCCGATGATGTACTAAAACACTACAACATGCAGGATGTAAAAGCCGGTGTGTAACACACAACAAAAAAGGAGCTGCAAAGCTCCTTTTTTGTTGATATAATATTAGCCAGGACTTTAAACTGTCCGCCCTGACCAATGAACCAATGAACCAATGAACTAATGAACCTGTAGTGAACCAATGGACAATCCTATTCCGACCGAAGGCTCTTCATCGGGTTCATCAACGCGGCTTTAATACTTTGATAGCTCACCGTGAGCAATGTTATCATGATAGACCCTAATGCAGTTGCTCCAAATATCCACCACGACAATTCGGCGTGGTACTTGTAATCCTTTATCCAGCCTTGCATAAAGTAATAAGCGGTTGGTATAGCTATGAGTAACGATATAACAACCAGCACTACAAAATCTATTGACATTAAGCGCCACAGGCCAAATACCGAGGCCCCCAATACCTTGCGTACGCCAATTTCCTTGGTGCGCTGCTCGGCCATAAATGATGCCATGCCAAACAGGCCCATACAACTAATGAAGATGGCCAATATGGTAAAGAAACCTGCCAGTTTACCTACGCGCTCTTCGTTAGCAAATTTTCGGGCGTACTCCTCATCTGTAAATTTATAATCAAAGGGGCTTGCCGGGTCATATTGTTTAAATACAGCTTCAATTTTATGTAATGCTTCACTTGTGCTTTTGCTTGTGTTCAGTTTGACATCAACTATCCCTGGGCCGTAGGGAGTTATATAAAATATAGTTGGTTTTACAGGCTCATAGGGTGATGACATGACCATGTCCTTCACTACACCTATAACTTTAAAATCCTTGTACCATTTTATGGTTTCGCCAACCGGATGTTTAAAGTTCATGAATTTTACAGCCGCTTCGTTCAGCACTATACCCGATGAATCTGTTAAAATGTCCCTTGAAAAATCGCGTCCGTCGGTAAGTTTCCAGCCAGCCGTTTTTCCAAATTCGGGGCCCACCGCAATAGTGCCAAAATCATCCTGCAAATTAGGATCCTTATCCCTCCAGGTAAGACCACTATTATTGGAATATACCCCGGTTAACGGACTATCAGACTCAGCCATTTCAACTATTGCCCCCGACAGCAGCAGGTCATTCCTTACCGCTGCAAAGTGTTTATGAATGGCATCCGTTTTCATTTCTATTTGTATAAGGCCCGTACGGTCATAACCTATCGGCCTGTTCTTGGTAAATTGCACCTGCCTGAAAACAATAATAGTACCTATGATTAAAGTAACGGAAACCGTAAACTGTAAAACCACCAGTACTTTACGGGGTATTGCAGCCATTCGCCCGGCTTTAAATGTTCCTTTTAAAACTTTCACCGGCTTAAATGAAGACAGATAAAAAGCAGGGTAACTACCCGCTATGAGCCCTGTTAGCAGGCTAAAACCAATTCCAAGTATCCAAAACATCGGGTTGGCCCATAATACCTGCATAGTTTTATTGGCTACCTGGTTAAACCAGGGTAAAATGAGTTGTACAAGAACTATGGAAAACAGGAAGGCAAAGGCCGAGATGAGCACCGACTCTACCAAAAACTGACCAATAAGCTGGCCTCGCAGCGATCCTACCGTTTTGCGTATACCTACTTCTTTGGCCCTTTTTTCTGACCGGGCTGTGCTTAGGTTCATGAAATTGATACAAGCCAGCAGCAATACAAATATGCCAATAATGCCAAACATCCAAACAAATTGTATAGCCCCGCCGGTATTAATACCATTTTTAAACTCCGAATATAAATGCCATTTGCTTATCGGGTGCAAAAATACAGTTGGCTTAAAAGATAAACCCAGCTTATTGCCCTCAACGGTAAAAGCGTTCAGTTTCAAATCTTTTATCCTGGCCGATACCTTGTTTATATCTGCATTGGGGCTTAGCTGTGCAAATAGCTGCCATGAGTTATTACCCCATTGTGTAATGTTTGTTTTTACATGAGTAGTCATGTACAAATCCCACGGTGCAATAAATGCCACTTCAGTTAAGCTGTTATTATGCGGCAGATCTTCGTAAACGCCGGTAACCTTAACGTTCCATTTATTGTCGATCTTTAAGGCTTTAAACATGGGATCAGTATCACCAAAAAGTGCTTTAGCCAGTGATGCGCATAAAATGATAGACGATGGATCTTTTAGCCCCGATCGTGTGCCTTTGATCATTTTTAAGCTGAACAGGTCTGGTGCTTCGGCCTGCATATAATTTCCCTGTTGGGTTAGTTTTTTATCACCGAATGCGAGGATGTGTCCGTATGTCCAGGTTGATAGTACCACGTACTTAAAATCATTCTGATAGTCATCCCGCAGTTTATAACCCAATGGCATAGGTATATCCGATTGTGTGCCTGCATTACCGTTAAAGGTTTGATGCTGCATAACCTGTACCAGCCGGTCATAGTTTTTAAAATACTTGTCGTATGACAGTTCGTCCCATATCCAAAGACCAATGAGCATGGCCACTGCCATACCAACCGATAGGCCGGTTATATTAATAAAAGTATGCGCCTTGTTACGCGTAAGGTTTCGCCAGGCGATCTTCAGATAGTTTGTTATCATTGCTGTATGTTTTAAGCTCAAAGCAAAAGGCACAAAGCCTAAAGCTTCTATTTATTGTTGTTTATTGCTTTTAGCTTTACGCCTTAAGCTTTCTGCTCCTACTCGCTCCTCAAACTCTTCACCGGTTTCATCAGCGCGGCTTTAATGCTTTGATAGCTTACCGTAAGCAGGGTTATCAGGATAGAGCCAAAGGCCGTTGCGCCAAAAATCCACCAGGAAAGTGCCGCCCGGTATTTATAATCCTGCAACCAGCCGTGCATAAAATAGTAAGCGGTGGGGATGGCTATCACCAAAGCGATAACAACCAGCATCACAAAATCTAACGACATTAAGCGCCACAGCCCAAATACCGATGCGCCCAATACCTTGCGTACGCCAATTTCCTTGGTGCGCTGCTCGGCCATAAATGATGCCATGCCAAATAAACCCAAACAGCTGATGAAAATGGCCAGTAAGGTAAAAAAACCGGCCAGTTTGCCTATGCGCTCCTCGTTGGCAAATTTGTTGGCATACTGGTCATCAGTAAATTTATATTCAAAGGGGCTTCCGGGTGCGTATTGTTTCCAGGCATTTTCAATTTTACTTAAAGTTTCATGGGAGCTCATTTTGGGGTTGATGCGGATATCGATAATGCCACCATTGTATTTATTGAGGTAAAATACGGTTGGCTGCGTTGGCTCGTAAGGCGATGACATTACCATATCTTTCACCATGCCAATCACCTGGAATTTACGCCCCCACTCCAGGTTTTCACCTACAGGGTGCTTAAAGTGCATGAATTTGGCCGCCGCTTCGTTCAGGATCATGCCCGATGAATCGGCCAGGCTGTTTTTATCAAAATCGCGGCCTTCCAATACCTTCCATTGTGCTGTTTTACCAAATTCGGGGCTAATGGCTATTGTACCAAAGTCGTCCTGTAGGGCCGGGTCTTTATCGCGCCATTTGAAGCCGCTGTTATCAGAGTATACATTGGTTAAAGGGCTGTCAGATTCGGCCATTTCAATGATGGCCCCCGATTGTACAAGATCGTTTCGCACTGCGGCAAAATGCTTGTGGATTTCGTCGGTACGCATATCAATCTGCACCAAGCCGGTACGTTCATAACCTACCGGCCGGTTTTTGGTATACTGCACCTGCCTGAAAACTATAATGGTGCCAATAATCAGCGTAACCGAAACCGTAAACTGCAATACCACCAATATTTTACGCGGCAAAGCGGCAAACCGGCCCGCCTTAAAAGTGCCTTTTAATACTTTTACCGGCTGAAAAGACGACAGGTAAAATGCCGGGTAACTACCGGCTATAATACCTGTGAAAATGCTGAACCCGATACCGGTGATCCAGAACAGGGGATTAAACCAAAGCACCGATATTGTTTTATCGGCAACCTGATTAAACCAAGGTAAAATGAGTTGTACCAAAACTAACGACAGCAGGAATGCGAACGCCGTTATCATCATAGATTCCATAAAAAACTGGCTGATAAGCTGGCTCCGCAGCGAGCCAACCGTTTTACGGATGCCTACCTCTTTTGCCCGTTTTTCGCTGCGGGCTGTGCTTAAATTCATGAAGTTGATGCAGGCCAGCAGTAACACAAACATACCAATGAGGCCAAACATCCAAACAAATTTAATGTCGCCGCCATTATTTATGCCGTTTTTAAAATCGCTGTATAAGTGCCATTTGCTCATGGGGTGCAAAAAAATCGCGGCCTTAAAGGTTAAACCAATTTTATCGCCGGTGAGGGCCAGCCCCTGCATTTTTAGGTTTTTTATTTTGGCCGACACCTTATTTATATCTGCATTGGGCTGCAATTGCGCAAATAATTGCCATGAGTTATTGCCCCAGGTTGTGCGCGCCTGTTTCAGGTAAGGCTGTGTAGTCATGAACAAATCCCAGGGTGCTATAAATGCAAGGTCATGAAAGCTGGTGTTATGGGGCAGGTCTTCATAAACGCCGGTTACTTTAACGTTCCATTGGTTATCAATTTTTACAGGCTTAAACATGGGGTCGGTATTACCAAAAAGAGCTTTGGCCAATGATGCCGACAGCATAATTGACGATTGATCTTTTAATGCCGACCGTGTGCCCCTGAGCATTTTGAGTGTAAGCATATCCGGGGCCTGGGCCTGCATGTATGATCCGGCCTGTGATAATTTTTTGTCGCCAAAAGCCAATATGTGGTTAAAATTCCAGGTAGATAGCACTATATATTTGAAATCGCTTTTATATTCATCGCCCAGTTTATACCCAAGTGGCAGGGGGATGGAGTTTTGTGTCCCTACCTCGCCATTAAAGGTTTGATGTTGCATTACCCGTACAATATGGTTGTAGTTATCATGGTACTTATCGTATGATAATTCGTTCCAGATCCAAAGGCCTATCAGCACAGCTACTGCCATACCAACCGATAACCCGGTAACATTTATAAACGTGTGCGCCTTATTTTTGATAAGGTTTCGCCAGGCGATTTTTAAATAGCTTTTAAACATATGTTAGTTTATTGGTTCATTAGTCTTGTCTGTTGGTATCAGTTGCATAAATTCCATATGGCTCCGGTCTGGATCCTTACTACTTGATACTATTCCGCCTTTAGGCTTTTTACCGGGTTCATCAATGCCGCCTTTATGGCCTGGAAGCTTACGGTAAACAGGGCCACTACTACCGCCAATATGCCCGCCAGGGCAAACATCCACCAGCTGATGGTTACCCGGTATTCAAAATCCTGCAGCCATTTGCTCATTCCCCACCATGCCAAAGGCGTGGCTATTACAAAGGCGATGATTACCAGCTTTAAAAAATCTGCCGATAGTAATTGTACTATGCCGGTTACGCTTGCGCCTAATACTTTGCGGATGCCTATCTCTTTGCTGCGCTGCTCGGCGCTAAAGGCGGCCAGGCCAAACAGGCCAAGGCACGATATCACAATAGCCACCATTGTAAATGAATTGATGATTTGCGATAGCATGATCTCGGTTTCGTATTGTTTTTGAACCTCGGTATCCAGGAAAGTGTATTCAAATGGCACCTCGGGGAAATTCTTATGCCAAACCTTTGATATTTTATCAAGAAGCGCCTTATAATTACTGCTGCCTACAGATACCAGCATGCAATTAAAATAGCCGGGATCGTTTTGGTACACCATCATAAAGGGCCGTACTTCGCCGTGCAGGGAATTGTAGTTAAAGTTTTTCATTACACCGGCTATTTCAACAAAGGTGGCAGGTTTGCCGCCATATTGAGAGTACAGCCGGGTGCCTGGTGCTTTTTGCACATTCAGCCCAAGGCGTTTGGCCAAAGTTTCATTGATCAATACGCGGTTGGTATCGTTCTGCCTGAAATCGCGGCCGCTTATTAAGTTTACGCCATTGGCTTTTACAAAATGCTCGTCGGTATTAATGTTTTGGGCATCAACAGCGGCAGCCATGTTGCCGCCTGCCAGGAAAACGCCATGGTCATGCGGTACAAACTGGCCTAAATAGTTATCGGCATTGTTTACCGCTTTTACTTCTGATAGTTCTTTCAATTCGTTAGTAAAAGCAGGCATTTTTTTCTGCGAGTTGTTGGTGTGAAAATTGAAGATCAGCTTTTGGTTTTTATCAAAGCCAAGATCCTTATTCTTAATATAGTTTAGCTGACTATAGATGATAATGATACCTGTAACCAAAGCTATAGATAAAACAAATTGAAAAACAACCAGTGATTTACGGATGCCGGTTGCCGAAATTTGGCTGGTGAAATTCCCCTTGATCACCTTAATTGCTTCAAATGCCGACAGGTAAAATGCCGGATAGCTGCCCGCAACCAGGCCGGTAACGGTTACAAGGCTCAACAGCATTATCCAGATTTTGTAGTTGCCAAAAAAATCTAATCGTATATCAGCTCTGGTAACCTGGTTTAGGTAAGGCATCAGCAATATTAGTAGTGGCAATGCAATAGCAACACCTATAAAAGCCAACAGGAACGATTCGCCTAAAAACTGTTTAATCAAATCGCCTTTACCTGCGCCTACTACTTTGCGTACGCCAACTTCCTTAGCGCGTTTTGAGGCGCGGGCGGTAGATAAGTTCATGAAGTTGATACAGGCAATTACCTGTATCATCACCGCAATTAATATCAGCAGGAATAAAAATTTTGGATTGAGCGTTTTGCTTAGCTCGTTTTCAAAACCAGGAGTGGTATGGATGCTGGTAACCGGCTGCAGATGCAATACCTTTTTCATGCCGATATCCTTAAACTGCTGTGCAGCATGTTTATTCAAAAAGTCGGGCAGCTTTTTCTCCAAAGCGGCGGCGCTGGCATCGGGCCTTAATTTAATGTAGGCATACAGGAAGTTATTGCCGGCCCAGGCATCATTCTTCCGTACCGATTCGCCAAATCCACCACTGTTCATCGCTATATACATATTGCCATGAATGTGCGATTTACCCAGGCTTTCATCAACCACACCCATAACCTTATAGTCGTGCTTGCCGAAGGAGTTATCAATAGATATCATTTTGCCAACAGCATTCTCGCTGCCAAAAAGCTTATCGGCCACGGGCTTAAACAGCACTATCGAATATGGCCCGGTTAATGTGCTGGTAGCGCTGCCACTTACAAAGTGGTAGCTGAACATGTCGAAAAAAGTAGAATCCACAAACAGCGCGTCCTTCTCGTAAAACGATTTTTCTTTATAGCGCAGCAGGTGTTGTTTGGCGCCAAACTTTTCGGTAGTTACCACGCGGGTAAATTGCATTACCTCGGCAAAATCATTCCGCATGGCTGGGGTTATCGGCGGCGAGCTTGCCCCACTATGGTGTTTATCGCCCGTCAGTTCCAGATCTGTAGTAACCCGGTAAATATTTTTTACACCCTTATGCTGTTTATCGTAACTATACTGATCCTGCACATACAACAAAATATACAGGCAACACAAAGTACCCGTGGCCAGGCCTATAATGTTGATAAAACTAAAGGTTTTGTTTTTTAACAAAAACCTCCACGCTGTTTTTAAATAACTCTTTAACATAGTTCATTGGTTCATTGGTTCATTAGTTCATTAGTTCATTGGTCCTGTCTGTCGGTTATTGCCAGCACAATCCAAATCTGCAAATGCTCCTGTCTTGATTCTTGACTCTTAATTCTATTTTACTCCGCTTTCAAACTCTTCACCGGGTTCATTAAGGCGGCTTTTATGCTTTGGTAACTTACGGTACAAATAGCAATTACAATGGCCATTATCCCCGCCAGGGCAAATATCCACCAGCTGATGCTGATGCGGTTGCTGGGATTAAAATCCTGCAGCCATTTATTCATGGCCCACCAGGATATCGGCGACGCTATCAGTATGGCTATAAATACCAGCTTAACAAAATCCAGCGAGAGCAGCCGGGTAATGTTTGCTATGCTTGCGCCAAGTACCTTGCGGATGCCTATTTCGCGGCTGCGTTGCTCGGCCATAAAGGCGGCCAGGGCAAACAGGCCAAGGCAAGCTATAATAATAGCCAGCACAGCAAAGCTGGTAAATATGCTGCCCATGCGCTGCACGTCGGCATACATGTTGGCAAATTGCTCGTCCATAAAAGTGTAGCGGATGGGCTGTTTTGGCGAAAAGTTTTTCCAAACGGTGGTGATCTGCGCCAGGGTGGTTTTTATATCGGTAGATTTTATTTTTACCGATATAATTGTAGGGCTATTACCCAGGTGCATTACCAATGGTTCGAGGCTACCCTTTAACGATTCGAAATTAAAATCCTTTACCACACCAATTATGGGCACAGGCGCACCGTAATTACTTATCCGTTTACCTACCGGGTTTTTAAGTCCTAATTTTTGTGCCATGGTTTGGTTAATGATCACGGCCTGCGAATCGGTTTTTAGTTTAGGGTTAAAATCCCGGCCGGCCACTATAGTCATGCCCAGTGTTTTTATATAGTCGGCATCAACATCCCAAAACTGGCCACCGGTACCGGCTTCCAATTTCTGTTTACCCTCGTTATGAAACTCATTGCCGTTACGCTTGGTACCCGATACCGGTAAAAAATCGCTCACGGTGGCGCTTTTAACTGCCGATAGTTTTAATAACTCGTTTTTGAAGTTTTGCACTTCGCTTTCCAGCGTTTGTGTGCCCTGTATCATCAGCACCTGGTCTTTTTCAAAACCTACCTTTTTATTCAGTATATAATGCATCTGGTTATAAATAACCACCGTGCTGATAATTAATATAATGGATGTGGTAAATTGAAAAATCACCAGCCCGTTGCGCAAAAACGAGCTTTTGCTGCCGGTAGCCAGCTTGCCCTTCAGTACTTCAACCGGTTTAAAGCCAGAGAGGTAGAATGCGGGGTAAACACCCGCCAGTATGCCAACTACTACTGCGGCAGCTAATATAGCGGGCATAAACCACCAGTGTTGCCATGGTATGGTTAATGTTTTTGCTGCAAGCGTATTAAAATAAGGCATTAATAATGCCGCCAAAATAATGGCAATAATAAAGGAGATAAAGCTGTAAATTAATGATTCGGTTAAAAACTGGCTAATCAGCCCGCTACGTTGTGAACCTACCACTTTACGTAAGCCCACCTCCTTTGCCCTGTTGGCAGATTTTGCCGTGGCCAGGTTAATAAAGTTAATACAGGCAATAATCAATATAAAGCCCGCCACTGCGCCAAACAACCACACAAAACGGATATCACCATGCGAAAGGCCGTCGCGGATATCATAAGAATATAGGTTGATATCTTTAATGTTTTGCAAAAACATGGTTAAAGCGGCGGCAATCCTATCCGCGTTTTTATCGCCACCCCTTTTCATATCGGGTATGTAATAGCCTTGTATTATGCCATCGGTTATCTTTTTATTTAATGCTTTAATATCTGCGCCCGGCTTAAGTAGCACGTAAACATCGTAATTGCTGGCTCCCCAGGTTTCCTGCTCGCCATCCCAAAACTTAATGCCGGTAAGGGTAAGCAAAAAGTTATAATGCAGGTGTGTTGTATGAGGGAAATCCTGCATCACTGCGCCAATTTTATAGGGCCTGCTTTTGTTATTGTTAAGATACATTACCTTGCCAACCGGGTTTTGGCCGGGGAAATATTTATCGGCTTTACTTTTTGATATCACCATGGTTTGCGGTTCGGTAAGCGCGTGTGCCAGATCGCCATACACCATGGGCACTTTTAGCATCTCCAATAACGACTGATCGGCATAAGCAAAACCATCCTCATGGGTATTTTCCACGCCATCGGCACGTTTTAGCTCGTTGCTGCCGGCACCCCAAAAAAGGGAGTTGTTCATTATTCGTCCCGATTTTTCCACCTCCGGATAGTCGTTTTTTAACGTCTTGGCCATAACTGCAGGCCAGGAAGTACCTTTTTCGTGTATGGCATCTATATTATAGGCACCCACAACCCGGTAAATCCTATCGGCATCGGGGTAATTTTTATCAAAACTAACTTCGTCTCGGATATACAACGCGATTAATAAACAAGCGGCAATACTAAACGCGAAGCCACCAATTTTTATGGCCGCGTACATTTTTTGTTTTTGTAATTGCCTTAACGCAACTTTTAAATAATTTTTAATCATACCGGTATTTATTAAAATTAAACTTCTTTTATCCGATTTATGGCTTTTTTTATATGCAGGTAAATAAGGTGGCACAATCCTTATGTCGTCTTCGGCTATTGTATCTGCAGGCTTAATTTTTTGCAGAATCCTTTCAAATAATAACGAACTGTTGGTTTCGGTATCCTGCTTTTCATCCTGCCACCAGTCAAAAATTAACATTAGCGAGGTTTTCAGTTCCGGATTTTCAATCAAAAGCCTATCCAACTCAAGCAGTTCATGTGCTGATGCCTCGTTAGCCAGTTTTTTTGTTGCCAGTTGCCAAACGTGTTCCTCTATATTCATAACTTATAGGCAGATAAATTAACATACAAGAGCATATCCTACCAATTACATAGAATAAAATATGTGCCATTTATTTAAATATCAGTTAATCAGTATTTTATAATGATGTGAATGTGCCAGGTGTACGAATACGTACATCATGTGTCCGGTTTTATGCCGAAGTTGAGCCGTCCTGAAATAGCTATACAGGTTTGTGGATAAATACTATACAATGTGACAAGGCAAAATAAATCGGCCTGGCGGTAACATAAAATGCACATAAGCGTCTTATGTACTTTCAAGGTCGAAAAATTTTGCCCTGGTGGATAAATCATAATCAAAAATATCTGCCCAACCGAGCTTACCATTGTAATTATATATGACTGATTTGAAACTATTATCTACACTACTGCTTTCTGCGGCTTTGTCTGCCGCCGTTACATCAACCCAGGCGCAGCAAACGGCCCAACCTGAAGATCCCGCCCTTAAAATTTACCGTGAAACACCCCGCAAGATTAACGATCTGGTGCACACCAAACTGGATGTTCGGTTCGATTACAAAAAACGCTATATGTACGGCAAGGAATGGGTTACTTTAAAACCTCACTTTTATCCTACCGATACCCTCCGTTTAGATGCCAAGGGCATGGACCTGAAAACCATTGCTGTTGTAAAAAACGGTAAAAACCTGCCGCTGAAATTTACTTATCAAGATAGCCTGAGCGTGGCCATTAAGCTGGATAAGGTTTACCGCAATAATGAAAGCTATACCATTTACATTGATTACACTGCCAAACCAAATGAGCTTAAAGTAAAAGGCAGCGCAGCTATAAACGATGCCAAAGGGTTATATTTTATTAACCCCGATGGCACCGACAAAGATAAGCCAACCCAAATATGGACACAGGGCGAAACCGAAGGGTCATCGGCCTGGTTCCCAACTATTGATAAGCCAAACCAGAAGACTACCGAAGAGATGAGCATGACGGTGCAATCAAAATATGTTACGCTGTCAAATGGCAAACTGATATCGCAAAAAAATAATGCCGATGGTACTCGTACTGATACCTGGAAACAGGATTTGCCGCACTCGCCATACCTGTTTATGATGGCCATTGGCGATTTTAAGATCTATAAAGATAAATGGCGTAACAAAGAGGTAAACTATTACCTGGAACCTAAGTATGCACCATACGCCAAAGAAATTTTTGGGATGACGCCCGAAGCTATCGAATTTTACTCCAAAACTTTAGGGGTTGATTATCCCTGGTATAAATATTCGCAGATTGTAGTGCGCGATTATGTGAGCGGCGCCATGGAAAATACATCGGCCACGCTGCACGGCGCTTATGTGCAAGGTACCCACCGCGAACTGTTAGATGCCTATTATGACGATGGCCGCAGCACTATTGTACATGAGCTTTTTCATCAATGGTTTGGCGACTATGTAACTGCCGAAAGCTGGAGCAACCTTACCGTAAACGAATCATTTGCCAACTTTAGCGAAACTCTTTGGGCCGAACATAAATACGGCAAAGATGTAGCCGACGAGCATAACTATATTGATATGCAAAACTACCTGCGGTCGCCGGATGCACGTGCCAAAAATCTTGTTCGCTTTCATTACGTTGATAAGGAGGATGTATTTGATGTGGTTACGTACCAAAAAGGCGGTCGCATTTTAAATATGCTGCGCAACTATTTAGGCAACGAAGCTTTTTATAAAGGCCTGAATATTTACCTGACCACCAATGCCTTTAAAAACGGCGAGGCCCAGCAATTACGCTTAGCCTTTGAACAAGCCAGCGGGCTTGATTTGAACTGGTTTTTTAACCAATGGTATTATGGCGCAGGCCACCCGATGCTGGATATCAGCTACAAATGGGACGATGCCACCAAAACGCAAACCGTTTACCTGCAGCAAAGCCAGGATGGGCAGATATTTAAGCTGCCAATGGCCATTGATATTTATGCCGGCGGCAAAAAAATACGCCATAAAATTTGGATGAACAAGCAGAATGATACCCTTACCTTTAAGCTGGACTCAAAACCTGATCTGGTAAATGTTGACGGCGATAAAATATTACTGGCTAAAAAAACAGACCATAAAACCTTGCAGGAGTTTGCGTTTCAGTATTTTAACGCGCCGCTTTACCTGGATAGGCTGGAAGCCATCAATGCCGCTGCCGATAAGCAAAGCGAAAAAGACGCGCAAAACATTCTGATTGGAGCCTTGAACGATAAATATTACGGGTTGCGCGATAATGCCATCCAGACTATAAAACTGGATAATGATGCCATCCGCAATGTGGCAGAGCCAATCCTGACCAAACTGGCACAAACAGATGCCAATACTTTGGTACAAGCCCAGGCTATCACTGCGTTGGGCAGCTTAAAGGCGGCAGGCAATATGAATTTATTTAAGCAGGCATTAGGCAGCCAATCATATGCTGTACAAGGGGCTGCTTTAAATGCTGTTAATTTGCTTGACCCGGCATTGGCCATGAACCTGGCAAAAAATTATGAAGCCGATAACAAAGGCGGCCTAACTGTAGCCATGATGGATGTTTACGCCACAAGCGGCACCGATGCCCAATGGGCATTTGTGTACAAACAATTTGATGAAGCCGTACCGCAAGCAAAATACAATGCCCTTGGTAAGTTTAGCGCGATGGCTGGTCGCGTTGAGAAGCCAGAGTACGCCCAGCAAGGGATTAGTCAAATTAAAGCCTTTGGTATAAAATATAAACCACAAGGCGCAGGCTATGCCGCTATTAAATTTATAACCGACATTAAAGAAAAGCGGGAGCAAATGCATGACGATGCAACAGTAAAAGTTGCCAACGATGCAATTAAACTGATCAACGATGCCAAATAGATGTGCAGATGAAGAGAATTTGAAAATTTGGTAATTTGAAGATTTGAAAATGAAAAACAGATTTCGGATATGCAGATTTTAAATTAAAAGAAAAAGCCCGGGAGATTTCAAATCTTCCGGGCTTTTTCTTTTAACATTTTCTTTACAGGCTTAAAGTATGATGTGCTTTACCCACCTTTAACCTTTCACCTAAAATTAGCAGTATTGCTCAAAAGCGCCAATCAGGTTATCGGCAATCATTTGGGCAGGGCGGCCTTCAATCTGGTAGCGCTCAATAATGTGTACCAGTTTACCATCCTTAAACAAAGCCATAGCTGGTGATGACGGAGGGTAGGGCAACATATAGTTACGCGCAGCATCTACGGCTTCTTTTTCCATGCCTGCAAAAACGGTAACTAATTTATCGGGATGTTTTTGGTTGGCGGCAGCAATCCTGGCGGCAGGGCGTGCATTTGCGGCAGCGCAACCGCATACCGAATTTACCATTACAAATACGGTACCTTCGCTTTCAATAGCGTTTTTTACTGCCTCGGCATCTTTCAGCTCCTCAAAACCAACCCTGGTTAAATCTTCCCGCATTGGGGCAACTAAATATTCTGGATACATGGTATGTTTATTTTTTGAATTTTTTATCGGTTACAAAAGTAACAAATGATTAACAGTTTACGTTCAACAAAACGCAATAATAACAATATGCTGACGATGCGCTTTTGCTATAACCATCAGGCCGTAAGGTGTTTGTTTATAATAGTTATTGATTTGTTCAATGTAATCGTTATATTGCCAACCCTAATTTATGAGTTTAATGAAACAAAAGACATCTGATATCAGTACCGTTGTTGTTATCAATAAAAACCAGCAACCTACACGGTCTTTACAAATTAAAACAAAACACCTTAACAATCTTAAACATTACGCACTTGGCACCTTGTCGGTTGTACTGGTTTTAGTGGGAAGCATTATTTATTTAAGATGGCAAAACCAGCAGCAGGAAGTTGAAAAACAGGCGCTGATGGCCCAAATAGTAAAACTAAAAGGCGCCGTGCCTGCACAGGTTGCAGCGCCGGCCGAGGCTAAACAAGGTAGCGCACAAAGTTACATTCAAGCTATTGAGGGTAAGCTGAAAACCATTAATGATTACCTGCGCCGCAGGGGCTTAAAAGGTTTTAGTACCAAGGGAATTGGCGGCGATAACAACAGCGAAGGCAAAAAGCTAAACGATAGCGAAGTATACTCGTTGTACAATGATTACCTTAACCACCTGATGGGTACCATAGCATTTACCCCAATGGGTTACCCGCGCATCAGTTCATTCACTTCTTTTTTTGGTTACCGCAGCGACCCTTTCGACAGCTCAAGCGCCGAGTTTCATCCAGGCATTGATTTTAAGGGCAAACGTGGCGACGAAGTAAAATGTACCGCCAGCGGCAAGGTTGTTTTTGCAGGCTGGGCCGGCGGTTATGGCAACTGCATCCGCATACAGCATATTAACGATATCCAGACCGTTTATGGGCACCTATCTAAAATAAAAGTAAAAGTAGGGCAGCAGGTAAACCTGGGCGATGAGATTGGTTTAGTTGGTTCAACAGGCCACTCAACCGGCGCACACCTGCACTACGAAGTACGCCGGCACGGCAAACCCGTAAACCCGGTTAATTTTTTAACACTAAATAAATAAATAGTAGTAAGTATCAAGTAGTAAGTATCAAGACAATTTGGTTATACTTACTACTTACTACTTACTACTTACTACTTGATACTTACTACTATAACTCCTATGGCTATTTTCGGTAAAAAAGACAAAGTGTCGCTTGATCTGCAATCGATATCAACCCTGATAAGCGAAGGCTGTGCAATTGACGGCAATTTTAAGGCCCCGGCGTTTGCCCGCATTGACGGCCAGGTAACCGGCGACGTTACAGTTGACGAAGGCCTAATCCTTGGCGAAAAAGGCAATATCAATGGCAATATCAATACCAAAGAGATTGTAGTTTACGGTACAGTAACCGGCGATATCCAAACCTCATCCCTCGAAATAAGGGCCACCGGCAAAATCACCGGCACCATAACCACCCAAACCCTGCTGGTTGAAACCGGCGGCGTTTATAACGGGTTGCTGAGCATGGGGGTAGTGGAAAAGTAAATAATATCCAAATTCATTTTTAATCAGATGCCAATGGGGGTACTAAAACCCCTTCCGGTAATGAATTTTCGCGTTAATCATGGAAGTGATGCCAGTATTCCTTTCTATCTTTTATGCGAGCTGTCGGGATACAAAAACCCCCGGATGGGTTGTACATCCGGGTGTTGCAATAGCCTATGTGTAATTCAAATCACAAATCAGCCGCCCGCATTCTCCTGCATAACTATAGTTACAAACTACAAGCATAGCCGTTCGAAGTCAGAGACATTCGAACAGCGGAAGACTACGGACAGCTGGGGTTACAAAGCGCCCATTTCATTAATAGAAACAGATACCATATTGATATTCTTTTTATAGCGTTTTACTTTCAGTTTGCTGTCGAAGTAAGTATACACGCTATCATTATGAATTCTGTTAAGATTATAATCTACGATTTGAACTTTAGCTAAAGTATTACTGTGAAATACACTACCACTGTCCACTTGGGCGAGTATCGTGTTGGAGTCTATTTTCCAGATCAAGTCTACTCCAGGTGATACATTTGTTGTTTTTATATAAGCGCGATCTAAAGGCGGAGTAAACAAACCATAATATTTACCTATAATAACATAACATTTGTTATTATAGGTTTTCCAAACGGTAACATAATTGCCATTCGGAAAAGGAACGAACTTTCTTGATTCTCCATACCATACGGCTATAGAAAAGATCAATACCAAGAAGAATATAAATACTTTTTTCATTATTGCTATGTATTAAGTTAATGCAATGGCATACCAGATTCTACGTGTAATAAAGATTTAATAGGGTGATCTGTATGAAATGTATTTACCCCTATGACATATCCTACCCTTTCTGCTAGTTGTGTAGTTTGCCCCTCTGTGGCCCATTGCCCTTGTTGCTTACTTTGCAAGCCATCAAAGCCTAATCTTGCATCACTCCAACTCATTCCGTTGCTTCCAGCCACAAATCCAGCTCCTATATTTCCTATATCACGTGCAGACGCTATTGTTGGAAGTCCGCCACCACCACTTAAACCAGCAACACCATCGACAGTTCCTCCCCGGTAAGTATATGCAGCTTGGTCGCTCCTTGCAACATTATTTGTCATCCAATTTGCTTCTCCTTTAGGCCCATTTGTTTTAAAATCATACATCCCACCACCTGTAGCATTCGACATATAACCGAGGGCGCATTGACCTCAAAATCAGCACTTAATAGTATCAATATAATTATATTTTTCATTTGCTTTTTATTAGCGCAGCCTCTGCTTTATTTGTCTCCTACATTGTTACTTGATACAGATCAACTATTTGTCTAATTCTTAAAATAGCCTCATTTAAAGGCTGATCAGAATTTAACCAATATAAACTATACCCATCATTAGAACAGAACAAAGTGGGCTGTTGAATATTAAGAATATCGTCATCGCTTACAGGAAACAATTGAGGGATATTGATTTCTTTGATTGTATGGCTGTCGGAGTACAATATTATCGCTAAACCTAACTGCCATTCAGAGCTGTCTCCCAAATTTAAAGCGTCAATTGCACGAAAAGGCTTAATGTCACTTAAAAGGTAAGTCCGCTTATTATAAGTCAACTTCTCATTTTGGTAATCATAACCAATAGAGTTTTTAATAGGATCGATGGTAATTAAGGAAACTGTCTTATTGATGCAGCTTAACAATATAATATCAGTAACTATTTTATGCCAAATCAGAATGTCGTCACTACCTGAATTGTTATTAATTGACAAGTTAATGCTTCTGTTTGATACTTGGATTAACTCTATTTTCATTTTTCTATTACTTTTTTAACGGCCGTTTCACCAAGCCAAGAACCTCCAAATGCGCCTGCTATTCCGCCACCAAGACCACCCAAAAGCCCCCCAACGCCTGCCCCAACAGCCGTTCCGCCGCCAGGCTCAATAAAAGTACCAATTATTCCCCCTATTTTAGCTCCTCCGGCAGAACCTAATCCTGCACCAGCCCAGACATTCGAACAGCGGAAGACTACGGACAACTGGGTTGGATTGGGTTTCTCATTGTTTTTATTTCTTAGTAAAACATAAACCTTTGATATTATTTGCATAGTATAAATCCCATTGAGTGTCCTTTTCGAAATTAACAGTCGTAGAATCATCTACTGACATTCCTGATACTTCATATTTAGAAGCAGAAGGAGTTATTGACACCCCATTAATCTGTGTCATGGAATGAAGTTCAAAATCATATAATCTATTCACTACAATGCTTCTGCATTCAACATTTGCTTTTTTAGATACTATTTTATATCGTAACTGATCCTTTTGCGCGTATATAAGATAGTATGACTTAATTGAATCTATCTTATATACCCTGTATGCAGTTGTATTTTGTCCTTGATGGAATATCTTGCATTGTAATGAAAATAGACTTAGTAGACAGATTATTAAAGTAAACTTTTTCATATTATGGTTTTTTAGGTACAGGTAATTGTTGAATAACTTTTGGTTCTTTGATACCATCCGAAACCAACCAAATTACCCAACTGGCACCAGTATATGGAGCACTTAAGAAATTGCCGCCTGCATCAGTAACTTTTGAAATAATAGGTCCAGGTTGTGGCGTAGCTGCTGCATGTGCCGCTTTGTAAACATTACCCGGTTGGCCTGAACCAATTGGTGAGGAAATTCCTGATGCTTGTGACATCTTTGCACCCTGATACGCTTCAGTTACTTCATGCAGTATTCCTGAACCTGGTTTTCCGTAGTAATCACTGGCTGATTTCAAAACACCTGGGTTTACCTCTTGGTTTGCAACTACTGTATTTTTGCCATCTGCACCCTTAGTTACCGTATTTCCCTCAAAAGCGCCGCCAACAATGGCTTTTTATTAGCGCAGCCTCTGCTTTATTTGTCTCCTACATTGTTACTTGATACAGATCAACTATTTGTCTAATTCTTAAAATAGCCTCATTTAAAGGCTGATCAGAATTTAACCAATATAAA
>Ga0307507_10001171_pt1 | contig 58242 bp, 45 predicted proteins | sample 7_EM_MG_FD_207223 | JGI IMG/M metagenome (GOLD analysis project Ga0307507, IMG submission 207223) | Populus trichocarpa ectomycorrhiza microbial communities from riparian zone in the Pacific Northwest, United States - 7_EM | ecosystem: Host-associated > Plants > Roots > Unclassified | place... | reverse complement strand
TTGGTCAAATTCCTGCCAAGAGATGTCTCCCACAAGTCTCATCACGTGATATCGTTGCGGGCTTGTTTTCCAACACCCTCCCTTAAGCTCAGTCAACGATACCGCTATATACACTGTATATAAGGGTATAGGGTTGCTTAATAAGGGTTGCTGGAGTTCCTTTCATAAAACGTCTCTTAAATTTTTGGCAGCACCTCCCTATAGGTGTTCTATATTGCCCATAGAGCTCTAGAGGCCCTATAGCCTCGCCCTATATCTCTCCTAAAGTATGTCCATCCTTCCTACTGGTATGAGCCCTCCCTAATGTCGCGGCCGTTGGATTTAGGTGGTAGGTTCAAGTAGTAGGTTTGAGTAGTAAGTTTAAGTAGTAGGTTAGTAGATTAAGGTTAAGTTCTATCGCTCGTTTTAAGGCCTTAAGGCGTTATTTAGCGCACTCTCCAAGGATCTACCGATCGTGTACTGATTTCCTATTAAGGCCTAGTATAGTTAATTAAGTTTCTACACCATCCGAAGGTGTTTAAGGAAGGCGTAGAACTAAGGACCTACAAGAGGCTTAGTAAGGCCATTAGCCGCCATGTTAATTAAAGCAATGTATACGAGGTCAATTCTGTTACTATTTATCTCATCTCTTACGTAGTAAAACTGGATGTTGATGTGCTTTATTTAATTATACTAAACTAGATTTTCGGCCAACGCTTTTATAGCTTAGTTATTAGTTTTAATTAAGATTTTAGCAAACTGTTCGCTCTGGTCTAGTACACCTAGTTTAGTAAGTAAAAGTTAAAGCCACGTAGCCTCTTTTACTGCAGCTATTAGAGCCGTGTACTCTGATTAACATATTAATAGTAAAATGGTAGCTTATAGCTTTAATTTCCATAAAATTGGTCCTCTGTTTAACATAAACATAAAGCCCAATATAGAGCGTCTTATGGTTTTATCTTGTCTCTAGTCGGCATTACTAAAGCCAATTAGTATAAGGTCTAGGTTCTCATCGCCTCTATAGGTAATTCCTCTATTAAGCAAGCCAGCCAGGTATTAAAGGATAAGTCTTACAGCCGTTATATGGGTAAAGGTAGGATTATGGGCGAAACGGCTCACCATTAATACCGCAAAGGCGATATCTGGCCTTGTTTCTATTATAGGAAACATAACTAAACCAACTATACTCTAATATCTTCTAACATCGTCCTCGCTGGTAGTTTCTTAATTGGCTACAAGCTTAATTAAGTGCTTTATAGGTACTAGTAAGGTATTAGCTTTTTGCAATCTAAAACGTTTAAAAGCTTTAATAAGGTAGGCTCGCTGTAAGAGTATAATCTTCTTCTTTATTTAATCTCTCGTAACTATTATACCTAAGTAAAAGCTTATTGGCCCAAGATCTATCATTTAGAAGGCTACCTTAAGCTCTACTTTCGCCCAATTAACTACCGCTATATCTTTATAGATAATTTTAGTGTTATTAACGTAGGCAGAAATAATTAAACCTTTCCATCCTTTACTAGTGGCGAATATACTGTAATCCGCGTGTAGATGGTAAAGTCCAAGTTTTTCTAGTAGAAACTTTAAGAGCGTCTTATACTAGATTTAAGGTGACTATTTTAGTCCATAGAGGGCCTTCTTAAGGCGGTAGACTTTGCTAGCTTCTTTATAGCCTTTTAGCATAACAACGTAGAGTTCTTAATTAATTGGTCTATAGAGAAAGGCGGTTTTAATATCCATCTGTTTAATTTTAAGGTCGTAGTAGGCAGCAATCGTGAATAGAGCCCTAAAAGCCATAGGTTTTACTACCGCAGCAAAGGTCTAGTCATAGTCGACACCGTACTACTATAGATATCCCTTAACGACCCATCTAGCCTTATAGCGGAGGACCTCGCCGTCCTTTCCCTTTTTAACTTTAAATACCCATTTACCAGTGAGAGGCTTATAAGGAGGCTTAAGGGAGGCGAGGTTAATAAGCTCCTATATCTAGTTCTTAATTAGAGACCCTACCTCCTCTATCATTGCTTTTATCCATTCTTTACTGTTCGGGCCGTTGATTGCTCGGTTATACGTATAAGGCTCATCTTCGTTAATTAAGGTAGTAGATATATACGTTTTAAGATCAGGTGAGCTAGTATATTAAATATAGCCGGCTAGTAGAGCCATAGGATCGACCGCATCGCAATCATTTAAGTAAGGGTTTTAAGGTATAAATTATAGAGGAAAGGTAAATAGAAGGGCTATTAGTTTGTCGCCTATTTCATCATCCTAGTTGCTTAGTAGCTTATTAATATTATCAGCCCATTGGTTAAGGCTTTAGTCTATACCCATAAGGCTTATAAGGAAGGCAGTAGGGTCGCTTAGTAGGTTAATTCTTAACATCTAGCGGCCTAATTGAGTAGTGGTCATAGTGAGGTTTTTGGGCAGAGACTTAAGCCTATAGGGTAAACTATTACAATCTTCCTTCCAATTAATTCTTCGTTGTCTTTTTCTTGATAGAGGCTTTAGCTAAGGAGTAGTAGTGTCTTCCCTCCCTTGCTTATTAGACGAGTCTATAGATTCTTCTATAAATATAGTGGCAGTCTTTAAACTAATATCACCTTTATAAATTTTAACGTTTTTAAGCCACTCGATCTTCTGTTCATCTAGTAGCCAAACACGATAGATTATCTTGCCGTTATAGCCAATTAGAACACCCTTCTTTGCTTATAGAGCGAACCTGGCTGATTTCACGCGATCTTCTTTAGCTATAAGGGAATAGACGGTAGATCCTAGAGCCTTCAGGTGGTATACTAAGGGAGGTTTACCCTTAAGCTTTTTATAAGGTAATATGCCATTAAGAGCTCTTGTAGGGCGTCTGTTTTTGATATATATAGCTACAAGAAGTACATTAGGCTATAGAAAGTCTGGTATATTACCTATAAGGATTATTAAGCGGGTAATCTTAGTGGAGGTTCGCTGCGAGCGCTCTACTACTCCGTTCTCTTCTTAAGCGTATAAGGCGGCAGGTTTGAATTCTATACCTAGATTGTCCATCCAGGTAGTTACTTTCTTGCTACAAAGCTCCGCTCCATAGTCGGTACGAATTCTGGCGATTTTGAGGTCGAATTTAGTGTGGATCCAGTTATAGTACCTCTATAGAGTATTAAGCCACTCGTCCTTCGTACGGACGGTATAGATTATAGTGAACCTTGTATAGTCGTCGGTAAAAGATACGTAGTATCTTTCGCCTTCAAAGCCAATGGGGGTAATAGGCCCCACTAGATCCGTGTGGATGAATTAAAATAGCCATATAGCTTATTCTTGGGGTGTTCTATTATACCTCTTTTAGGCTTTAGATTGAGCGCAAGGCTTACAGTATTTATTACTAACGTTATTAAACTTAATGCCAAGTTTATTTAGGTAGCGTCTGAGGTCGCTATAGTTAAGGTGGCCAAATCGGTAATGCTAAATAGGTAGACTTTTGTCGTTTTTAATGGTATAGAGGACCGATTCTGACTGGTGGTTATACTGCCGAATTAGGTAGAGTTGTTGAATTTTAGGCGCGTATCCTATTACCTCGTTGTTATATTTAAGTTTGTGAGTCTTATTATTAAAGAAGACGCCTATTTCCTCAAGCCGGCTTCCAGATAGTAGGTTCGCTGGTAAATATAGCACGTAAAGAACATTATATAGAGTAAGCGTGCTTCCGTGGCTTCTATTAGGTAGTGTGGTTTATATAGAGACGGATCCTTTACCTTCTAATTAAGCTCTATAGGGACCAACTATACCTAATAAGGTGTCATCATTAATATAGTTAAAAAGAAGTTCACGGTTATTGCAGCAGTGGATAGTAGTGGCAGTATTATAGACAAAGTCGTGCCTACTTAGTCGAGCTTATACGACCGCTACTACAAGCTCTCATTATGGATTTGCGTCAAGCTTAGCTTAACTAGAGTATTCGTTAAGCTAGATAGGCGCTTAAGTCCTTCGCTTCTTCCTTAAGCGGATCCTATTACCAATTTCTTTTAGAGTGTTGTCTGGCTTCCTTTCCTAGCAGTCTTCTTTGTAGTGCGTAGTTCTGTTATATCTTACGCAGTTAGGGTATTTGCATATCCCAACTAGCGCTATTTTTCTCTTTATAGGCCCTCTATCGTTTAATTGTACTACTAGTATAGTAGAGACTTCCTAATTAAGCTCGCTATTAAAGATAATAAGTTCCTTACCTAAGGCTTATAGGTTGGTATTTTCCCGCGTCCAATTCGTTTATTTTGTTGTTTTAAACTAAGCGTAGCTAGTAGAGTTAACCCTATATAGGAGGGCCGCTTGGGCGAGGACCTCGTAGTTAATAGGTTAGTTCATTTCAATAAGATAATTAAGGTTTAATGTAATATAGAAGACAAACTCCTCTACGTTCTTAAAGTCTTAAACGCGTTTAGTAAAGAAGGTAGCTATAATATCAGTAATAGCTACCGGATTAAGATCCTTAAAGCGTTCTTTTAACACTTTCCATTTTTTAAGCGCCTGTCCGGTGTTTGATATAAATGGCTTATAGATATTGCTAACGCTCTAGTTAATAAAACCAGCTATATAGGCTAGCTGTTCCTTATATTTCTCCCGTTCCTTTACCAAGTTAGCTGGTTTAATTTTTAGCTGTTTACTAGTAAAGCCTAAGTCCGCCTATTTCTCCTTAATCGATTTAAGTGTAGGAAAAGGTTGTGGTGGATTATTAAGGACCTACTCAATGTTCTTAGATCGGAGGTGGTTTTATACATTAATACTAAACATCGGCTAGTCTTCCCGTCTAGCGAGCTTTCGAATAGAGACTTAGGCGGTATGTTTATCGCTTATATTGGCGGGGCTTTATATTATAGGTAGTTTATAGTAGGCAGTCTGTAGGCCTTATTAAGACAATATTATTAGATTGGTTTCCTTTTGTAAGGAGTATTTATATAGTATAGGTTTTAACTCAGTATATTCCTTAGCTAGTATAGGCAGTTCTAATAAGCTTCTTCTAATCCGCCACTAATATGGTTGTTATAGAGCTTTGTTCTCAAAACTCTATTATTCTGTTTTAACGATAGTAAGGTTGTTTACTAAATAAGAGGTCCTCCTAAGCCTCTGGTGCCGCGGTTTAATCACGGACTGTGTTAGACTCGTCCTTAGTAGGATCCTCTTGTGCATTTGGCGTAGAGTCCGTAGTTAGCAGCTACATAGCTGCTCATTATAGGTTTTTAGCATTGTAAGTTAGGTAAATATTTACCGACTTTTTACGCCTATGTGGTGATATTGCGATAGCAAATATCGTAACAATAATAAAGCAATTAGATTTAGCCTATTAGGCGCAAACCTAGGCTTATAACCTGTTAAATTAAGGCTATAGAGCTAAAAACTCTATGTATTGCTTATTTTCTATATAGGTGGTTAAAGAGATTTCGAGGAACTTCAACCGACGGTCGAAGTTGTCTAATTGGTCAAATTCCTGCCAAGAGATGTCTCCCACAAGTCTCATCACGTGATATCGTTGCGGGCTTGTTTTCCAACATATAAGGATTGCGGTGCCTAAGTAGGGGGCTAATAAGTCACCGTAAGGGTGACTAATCAGAGACACGCAACTATATAATATACATTCCAACACTAGCAGTTCTTTCTTTGTGCGTAGAACAGCTATTCTAAGACATATGACCATGTAACCTCTATCCATGTATTCCAATACTAGCAGTACGGTGTAAGCGTCGGGTGGTGATAGTGGTTGAACGTAGAGCTCGTCTATCAGTCGGTTGGTAAATCGCAGGCATATAGGCACGACCATTCGGTCAGTAGATCGTAGGCATATAGGCACGATTATTCGGTCGGTAGATCGTAGGCGTATTGGCACGATTATTCGGTCGGTAGATCGCAGGCGTATCGGCGCGATCAGTATCATAATAGCAGGCATAGCGGCGCTATCAGTTTGTCGATGGTATATAGCAGTACAGTGCCAGCGTTAGATGGATTGCAGGCGTAACCACTATCTATATATTCTAATACTGGTAGTTCTTTCTTTGTGCGTAAAACCACTAATATATAGACCCTATTAACGTGGTATTCGTAGCTTGCAAAGGCCGTAGAGGGGGGGGAGAGCGCGCTAGCGTTATAGGCGCGCTATTAGACGTGGTATTTAACGTAGCAGAGCCGCTAGGATCATGGCAGAGTGTTAAGCTTATATAGGGTGCTCTTCTGGAGCTAATTGCTTGCCTGGTAGAAAGCTGGGTATTTAGATACTGCTAATACTGCTAGGTTGCTGTGACGCTAGAGTACTGCACAAGGCTATTAGGTAATTGGGTATTAGGTGCTGCTAACGCTACTAGGTTGCTGTGATGCTGGTATACTGCTTAAGGCTATTAGATGTTGATTTGTATGCTAAGACGCGTACTAGGTATTAGTTTGCTGCTAAGTTGTATTACTACACTAGGTTACTGCGTAAAGCTATTAGGTAATTGGATACTACGTAAGGCTGTTAGGTTGCTGTAATACTAGGTGCTATTAATAAGCTAGTGTGCTATATACGGCTAGAGCGCTGCTGTAGTACTACTAGGGTAGCTGCTGAGGTAGCTGCTGGGGTACTACCCAAGGGCTATTAGATGTTGGGTGCTGTTATACTGGAGGTACGGCACTTAGTGAAAAGGTCATACTGGGGGTTGATTTGCGTGCTGTAGAATGTCTTATACGTTGCGTATTTGTCGTATATTCTAAGCTGGCTGGAATTGGGTGCTGCCGGAGCTGCTAGGTGCTGGTTTTGCTGCTAGGTACTAGAGTGCTACTTTTAATTGAACGAAGCTGCTAGGGCGGCAAGTGAACCTTATTGCTCTATAGCCAACCAGTAAGGTTAACTATTAATCAATGTCGGTATCACCTAAGTGCACTTATATGGCCTATTAATCGTAGATTTTGTCTGGTGTTTAATAGGTATAGAAAACAAAGGATCGTAAGGATCGCGGTGCCTAAGTAGGGGGCTGATGAGTCATTATAAGGATGACTAATCAGAGACACGCGACTATGTGATATACATTCCAACAGTTACTATTCCTCATCATATAGTTCCACTAGCTTTATCTTAGACCATGCCTATATTAACTAACTAGTTTCTTCCAACTCCTCTTTAAGTAGTTATAACACCGTACTTAAGCTGTCTGTAACACCTTTTATTTATTTCTATACCTTCCTCGTGTATATAGAGAGGCTCTAGAGCTATATTTTATAATCAAGTCGTTTACTTAATTCTCCTATACTGCAAAGCTTATAGATAGACCTATTTTTGTAAAAGACTTTACTAAAGTACTCTTTCTCTATTTTTCTCTAAGAGTTTTAGGGTTTAATAAGGCCTAACGAAAGGTCTATTGTTGTTTATCTATCTAATCTCTATAAGGATAAAGTGGGAGCTATCCCTTAACCCGCTGATTTGGGCGCTACGTTATCGATAAGACTTTAGCCAATAAGGAGCCCTAAATTGACAAACTTTTGGTGTTCCATGCACACGGACCATTATCTTATCGATAAGGCAGGACGCCAGCGGGTTAAGGAATACTTACGCCGTTAGTTTAAGCGGGAGTTATTAACCTACACCAATTAATTTGAGTGGGAGTGTTGAGAATTGACCTTTAGTGACGTAGGGAGGCTGGGTACCCAGCCTCTTTAATATTGTACTATATAGCTACCAACCTTCCTAGGTTAAAATATTAAGTAATTGAAGTATTACATTTCAACAGGTGCCCTCACGCTTAATAGAAGATGTTATACTTCAACCGCGAAAATAATTCGTGGTAGTACACTCTACATGTGGATTATATAACCTGCCATCCGATCTCATCCGGCATTATGAAGGGCGTCGCGCATATGCATCTTCCCGTCTTCGAGCAAGTGTGATGTGCTGAAGGGCTAGCTAGATGCTTCGGACGCTGGTCGAGCATAGTCCAACAATGACACCGAGCTGTAAGAGTCAAACATTAGTATCCACTCATTTAAAATAACTATATGCCATCCGTAGCTTAGGAGTCGGTCATTTATGTAGAAGGCACCCTGGACCGCGAGCGCAAGGTGCCAAGGCCCAGCCACACTTGTGAATTGCAGCCACAAAGGTGAGTCATGCAGGCCACACTACGAAATTTAAGTCTGTACATTTGATCCGACCTCATGTCCGTGACTACCATCCTTGTCGCCAATAACCCAACCTTCGCGAAACCGTTTCTGAGACTTCCACGATCCCACGCACTTTGTACATCCATGGAGGAGAATCTAGAGCAATCCGCTAGTGCCTTCGTGACGAGGGAGCAAAATGTCAACCCCTGGAACGTCTTAGGTGAAGTCGGCGATGACGGCCATGTAAAGCCAATCAACTACGATAAACTCGTCGAGCAGTTCGGCACAAGGCTCATCGATGAATCGTTACTAGAAAGATTTGAGCGTGTTACTGGCCATAAACCGCACCCATTCCTTCGACGAAAGATTGTCTTCTCACATCGTGACCTGGAGGTTATTCTGGATAGGTACAGACCGCGGCTCTCACAGAAATACTAAGCTTACGTTGGAAAGGTTCGAGAAGCAAGAGCCATTTTTTATTTACACAGGCAGAGGCCCCAGCAGCCAAATTTTGCATATCGGGCATATGGTTCCGTTTGAACTATGTCGGTGGTTGTCGGACGTGTTTCTGGTGCCGGTGATCATTATGATGACGGATGGTATGTTCAGCCACCATCAATTAGGATAATCACGTATACTTACGCTGTGAGTGATTAGATGAAAAGTACCTTATCGGTAAACCGGAGTGTACCGTGAAAGAATATGAAGTTTACGCTCGAGAGAATGCTAAAGATATTATTGCCGTTGGATTCGATCCCGAGCGAACATTTATCTTTTCGGATTATGGATACATGGGCGGTGAATTCTACAGAAACATCACACGGATAGCCAAGGTTGGTGTTATAAGACGGTTTCGGACTCTACTAAACAATCTCAGAGAATTAATAGAGGAACTGCCGATGCTTGCTTTGGTTTCGATTCTACCACGAACATCGGAAAGGTAGTAGTTCACAATGCCTTTATACCAAGCTAATAGCTCTTCAGGTTCACTTCGCTGCCGTCCAAGCGGCCTCTTCGTTCGCGGGATCATTTCCATTTCTATTCGGCCCCGACGCAAACCAGATTCCATGCCTTATACCATGCGCAATCGATCAGGACGCATACTTTCGTTTAACAAGGGACGTGGCAAGTCAACTGAGATATGCAAAACCAGCGCTGATCCATGCGCGGTTTCTAGATGCCCTTCAAGGCCCTGGATCCAAGATGTCTGCATCTGTCGAGTCAAGCTCTATCCTAGTACGGGACAACCCCAAACAGATTTTGGCCAAGATCAACAAATATGCGTTCAGTGGAGGTCAAGAGACTGTCGAGGAGCATAGAAAAAAGGGTGGAAACCCAAATGTCGATATACCTTATCAATATCTAAGGTTTTTTCTAAGTGTGAGTCAAAAGGTGCCTATCCAATTGATTTACTGACCCGTCACAGAGCGACGAGGAGCTTGAGACGATTCGGCAAGACTACAGCTCTGGAAAACTTTTAACCAGTGAGATCAAGAAAAAGTACAATCTGCTTGCATAGTCGCCAAAGATAGTTCTGACCCTAGCATAGGTGCGCCGAAGAATTGGCGAAATTCTGTAACTCGTTTCAGGAGCGACGAGCGAAGGTCACAGATGATATACTTGACCATTTCATGACACCGCGGCCGCTACTCTATCGAGGGGTTCCATCGAATACTCTACTTCGTTCGATACAAAGCAAATCTGGTGGCTTCAACGGACCAGTCAAAGACCCTAACTCTAAATCACAACTCAAGAAGATGAAGAAACTCGAAGCCGTGAATGCTAAAAAGGTACTAAAGGCTCGGGGAAATGAAGCAACGGCCGGAGTTGCGGCTCTTAGTGTGACAGAAAACACAGCAGAAGGCGGCGATATAATTACCTCAGCGAGTACTCCTGTCGGTGGAGCCGACGGGACAGGGCCTTGAGCGCACATAGCCAGCAGGAGGCCCACAGGGCTAATAATATAGGGGGTTGTCGAACTCCGAGAAAAAGAAAATCGATACACTTTACACTGAACTGATGACTTTGCAATCAGGACGATGTTACCTCATCTTTTATTTCTCGGTGCCCTGGCGTCCCTCCGCAGCCACCGACAACTAGGGCTCACGTCGCTCTTTTCTCCAGTTTTGTTTTCTCCAGCCGTAAAGTTGTTTTAATTGTTATCGAGAGGTAGCAGAGCTACTCTAGATAATAGACCCGTGAACTAGCTACAATAGTACAGTCTGGCGCCCTTTGAGCCAACTGGAAAACTCGCAAGAATCCCTAAGGATCACTACCCGCTCTCACCTCGCACGCGAGTACGTGGGACGTATTAATATATTAACGTATTAACGTACTTAGCACATTTCTTAGGCGCAGTATTATGTATTTAAAGGACTATAGTCCCTACCTAGACAGTTCCTTTCTTTATAGTAAATCTTAGAATATAATCGGAGTTAATCTGTTGGGCAATATACTCCACCGATTATGTTTACGTTGTTGACTATTCCATACCTATATACTTAGCCTATTAACGAGTCTACCATAGTATTTCCTATAAGGCTTCGTTATAAGGCACGGATAGGAACACTAAAATAATAAAATATAGACTTTTCCTGGGTTTTTCTTTTATAAAAAGTAAAAGCCTAATAAAATAGGGGGTGTGGGTACTTTTCTATATCTCCTTTAGTTAGATTTTCTTTAATAAGGGGGGATCGCCTTTAGGGCTTTTCTGCTAGTAAAAGCCTAACAAGTCCTTTTTTTGGGGTGGTTTTTTCTACCTCTAATAGGAAAAGAAAATAACTACACTAGTCTTTTTAGCTAGTTTTTTCACTACCCCTTAGCCTAATCTCCCTAGAAATCTTTTAGTAGGATTAGTAAGAAGAAAGGGCGTAAAAGGATAGTAAAAACTAGCAAGGCTTTGTGCCTAGTTTTTTACCTTTAGGACTAGGAGATAAGAGACCTAAGGAGGTTATTATCTACTATAAAATTAGGAAACTCTCCCTATAAGATACTAAAGTCTAATAGGCCTAAAAAGAAACCCCCTATAGAGATAAGTAACGACGAGTCTATAGATAGAATCCCTATAGAAAGAAATAATAATAAGTTCTTTTTTTCTTCTTTCCTTTCTCCTCCTAGCCTATTTAAGAGAGAAAAGAAAAAAGAAAAACCTTAGACTTCTCCAGAAAAGATAATTAAAACCCTGTAAAAAAGACAATAAAACCAATAACTACTACGGATAGTATACCTAGTATACCTCTTCCTCCCCTTTCTCCAGAATAACACCTATAAAAATCTCTAGAAAGCCTAACCCAGGCCTATAAGGGGCTAGAAGAAAAATAAAAAGAATTAAAAGAATAAGTTAAATAGCTAGAGGACTATACACGGAGTATCTTAGTAGGAGAAAATCCCTTTATATAAGGAAAAGAAAAGGCAAACGATGTCCTAAAAGGACTAGTAGAAGAAGTAAGAGCTCTTTATAAGGAGGTAGCCCCTATTAAAGAAATATATACAAAGAGGCTAAAGAAGGACCTCCCTTCTTCGTCCTCTCCCCCTTTTGTGTCACTCATTAGCTAGTTATGATCCTAGGCGGGGTTCCCATGTGTCCAAGATCACTGTTTTCCCTGTTGGAAACTTAGATAGCTGGCACAGCAACTTTGATATTCCTATCCTAGATACGGGATCGGCCAGGGACTCATGCTGAAAGTTATCAATCCACCGCGGTAGTTTGTGGCGGCGATGCCAGCGGGATTAGGATTCCGTATTGCTAAAATCCCTTTCTACACACTGAGCCGGTGATAATACTAACTACTCGATGATCATAGATGAGGCGAAGATGGGAAGGCCCTTAAAGTATAGAATAGCCTCAGAACCAGAGCCTCTAAAATGAGCGTTGTTCTAGATTTGATGTAACCTTGGTGTTGTTTCGATTGACCGGCCGCTGCGAAGCTGTTTCGGAGTATGTGAATGGAATATAATGTGTAAAATACATGAATTGCTTTTCCAGCCCAAGTGAAAGAACTCCATATACTAGGAAATGCTTGTATGAAGATCACAAGACCAAAATGGCATGCATGGAGATCTAACTCCCGAGATCGGCTTGTTTCCTCTCCTCCCTCTATCCCTGCGCCTTCTTTTGAGCTATTGTAACCGGACGTCCCGGGTCGGTTTTGCTGCCAGTAGACTAATGATATCTTCCTCTCCAATGCAATACCTCAATTGCTCAACCAGTCCAAAAATTCAGGTGTGAAGTAGCTCACTACAATTGTGGCGCCAGCTCGTAATATGCCCTCTGTCGCTTCAAACGCCATCGTCTTCAAATCAAACACACCGGCCTTCGCCGCTGCGTGGATCATTGCGAACTCTCCAGAAACCTGGTATGCAGCCACGGGCAAATCTTTCCCGATCTCCTTCGCATCACTGATGATATCCAGGTACTGGCTGGCCGGCTTGACCATGATGATATCCGCGCCCTCATTGATATCACGTGTAATAGCACGGCGTGCAAGGCCTCGGCCGCCTGGAGGGAGCTGATAGCAACGGCGGTCGCCAAAGGAGGGGCAGGAGCCAGCTGCATCGCGGAAGGGACCGTAAAGGCAGCCTGAGAATTTAGCCGAGTACGACATCAGTACTACCTGATGCGCAATGCCAGCTTCGATCAGCTTGAGCTTGATGGCGCGGATGCGGCCGTCGTTCATGTCCGAGGGCGCGACGCAGTGCGCGCCAGCGTCGGCGTAGGCCATGGCGACATCGCTGATGCGGTCGACGGAGAGTGCGTTGTTGAGACTACCGTCATCACGCAGGATGCCACAGTGGCCGTGAGAGGTATATTCGCAGAGGCAGACATCGGCAACGATGAAGAGGTTGGGGAAAGAGCGGCGGAGGAGCCGAATCGATTGGATTACAGGACCTTGTGGATCATCTGCGGCGGTCCCGAGCGCATCTTTGGCGCCGGGCGCGATGGGTACGCCGAAGAGTATTACGGACTTTAGGCCCTTGGCTACGAGGGGTGTGAGGAAGGGTATTAAGCGGTTAAGACCGCGGCGGTGCTGGTTGGGGAGGGAGGGAATGAGGGTTTCTTCGTCCGGTTGGTCGGAGATGAAGAGAGGATAAATGAGCATAGACTATGACAGGAAGCCAGTGTCAGTGAAATTCGGCCCGAAATTTTAGCATTCCAAGGCCACATATAGGAGCGACGAACCTTAGTCAATTGCCTCTCAGCTTGCCATGCGCGTGCAAGTGGATGGCTATACCCTCCATGTAATTGACTCGAGATGTCTCCGGATATGCTCACACTGGTCGCTGCCGTACTGGCGTATGATCGTGCTCGTGAGACTTGCGAACGGAGGTCATCACGATCCGATGTTCGGTAAGTGATGTCTGAGACGAGGGAAGAGAAGGACATGATGGCGGTTTTACTGATGTGTTGAAGCAAAGAGGCAGGTGGTGTACGGGTAGTCGATTACTTTATTATCAAATACGGAGCACGGAAATTGACAGACTAAGAGGTTTCAGGGTGCAGTATGGGCAATAAATAGTATTTTTGTCAGAGAAGGTGCTGATGTCCGGGTGGCGGTGGAGATGCAGAGAGCGGATCTGGCCCGAGGATTTCAAATGAGTTCTGGCCTCAACGCTGCACAAGGACTCAATTGGGCAAATGCGGAGATACTATATATAAAGCAAGATGACAGAAGATCGTGTACGTATAGGTATGGATATAGTGTCACGGATTGAGTCTCGTGGGCTATTTCTTCAGCTAAAGCCGAGCGGATTTCAGCGTAAGCCGCACAGAGGGGTCCATCAACCGAAGCCGCAAGGGCCAATCATGTGCCAACATTTTCCAAGCAAATAAGCTAGGGGATATGCGGTATAGCGTTTGATTGGAGATGTCAACGCCACAACATACCATGCTCCCTCGCAATCTTCATCTTTGATATGATCAACTTAGTGTTAGCAGAGTGACAAAAAGCCGCTACGTATCATAGCTTTTACCGGGATATATATCTTACCACTCCAAGAGAGGAGGAGAATGCCAGACAATGAGTGGGTGTGCAGTACCTGGAACATACTTTTTAAAGGTGTAAATACATCGTAGAAAGCACGCTCATAGAGCTGCCATTGAACGCCATTATAGTGGCAGTAGCAGATCGCCTGCCCTTTGCCGTTGACTATGGCCCCTAAACAGTCGTAAGTGGAGCTTAGCAAGTCAGACGGTTTGGGAAGTAACGTCCCTACCAGGTCTATATGCCTTCCCAGCACAGGATGTTCACCTTGAAGCATTTAATGACTCCTCTTTTCCATTTCCGCAGTCAAATGGTTTTCTTCTGTCTTTCACGATGATGAGCTATGGGATGAAGAGTCAACAATCATTCTTGGTTTTTCGTGACGACAGCGACAGCGAGCATAGTGAGTTTGAGGAATTCACCCAGAAAAGGCTAAGACTAGTCACTTGCTTCTATCTTCGTATCATTAACCTTCGCCTTCACCCTCGCGTAGGCAGCACGCGTCGTCCAAAGCAGAAGCCCAAATCACCTCCGTGTCGTCGACGTCCAACCATCAACTTCACACGGAGTAAGTCGTCTTTCATCATTCTCGTCATGAATCTTTCCGGAGGACATATCTTCCCCTCCACAGCGAGCCTTGGTAGGCTCAAAAAACTTAAACATCAAGCAACTCAGACTAAAGAAACAGGGGTGTCAAAAATGGACGGTCACGGCACGAACGCACCCATTGCTGACAAGAACATAGCTAAACAAGAGAATGTGAGCGACATCTTTCCGTAGTTAAAGTGTTAAGGTATCTTCAGTTCTAATGTCCTTTCCAGGCTGACGCTTCGCAATTTCCTGCCACGTTTTCTTTCTTTAACAAGCCTCTTCCAGGGATTCCTGAGGCCGAGCGCCGAGTCTTGCAGCCATCTGCTCAGCAGCTAGGTCTGCAAAAGTCAACCAACTCATCAAAATTACCAACGACAGAAGCTCATGGAATCCTTAAAGAGAACTCCTACCACAAGTCTGCCCAACATCCTGAGGGCAAACCTCCCAACACGCTCATTGAAAAACAAAGAAATAACAGGATGAAATTGGGTGGGTTCAGGTATCTGTCTGCTGGGAAAGCAAAAGAGAAAGCGCCTCATCTTGAAGTTGCTTCGAGACTGTGTAATAAAGCAACCTCATCACGTCATGAAGCTGACCCAGCCGCGCTCAACGCGTCCGAACGTGGCATGAATACTCTGCCTAGAGCACACACCGCCAATCATTTCGGCTTTTTTGGCTCAAGTCGTTCTCCAGAAGACCTAATGTTTAATCACTCAGACAACGACAATGACGAGCCGCGGAACAGGGTCACGAAACTCACAGATAAAATAGCTAGCCACCTTCCCAGTCTTCTGAAGCCGTCTCTTCCTTACAAGAATAAGAGAAAGGCTCTATCAATTAGTACACCACTCTCAGACGGCAGCTTGGCTAGTCCTAAAGTTATAAAGATCCTTGGTTTGAATGAACTGAAAAAGGTGGAGCGTTCCGAGGGCCAGGAAGAAAATCTGGACGAATTCGAGGAAACAATCGCCCCCAAACTTTCAAGACGGGAACGGTCTTTTTCTACCAATGATCTTTCCAGCATCGTACCGAAGTCTCCGATCGTTCACCCTCTAAGTGCTACTCAAATCACACAACCATTAGGAGTCAAGAAGAACGCTCTGGCCGCGCTTGACACAGCAGACCCAGGTACCCAGCAATACCTTGAGCATGTGAAAAAAGCCAACTTAAAGATGCCCAAAGAGTTCAATTTGCCAGCACTGACTACCAACATGCTAGAAGATCCTAACTCTAACAACCGTCCAACCATTGAGAAAAATGGAAGCGATAAGATATACAGCAATGGTATTGATTGGATTGAGCCCCAAGATCGTCCTCAAGAGCGACATGCGGGCGCATCAGCACCCTTAGATGACTCAATAGTCATGTGTAGAAAAAACAAAGGAAGAATGATGAACCTTCTTCCTATCACTATGGAGTTTACGGAGCCTCCAGCGCGAGTCCGTGAGTCCATGGGCATCCAGGAAAATGCTTGTGAATCACCTATGGATGATATAGCCGAAGCGCAGGCGGATGCTACCCGTCTTTCATCCGAACAAACTTCATCCCCGAGGCCGAACTTCACTTCGGATTCTGTGCATGATGACACTAGCCAGGGAAGGTACGCTGCTTCTGATAGAAATATCCTTACGCCCAGTTATGTGGACTGGGAAACATTGCGGAAATTAACTGGTAGTAGAGGTAGCTGCAATGATGGCGAAAGCGCCTATAGCGGTACGAACGAATTCCCTGACATGCATTCTACACCGCGCAACGCATATGATGCCTCATCTAGACGACAAGCAATCAGGCTAAACCAGTCTCCCTTGAAAGTGACCCATAGAATCAAATGTTTCTTGTCTAGATATGATGTAGACGAAGACATGGCGGATGACTTCTATGAAGATGCATACGGGTCAAACACATTCGCCGACTATTATCGTCAGGACTTACACCCAGCGGACGATGAGATAGAGGACAATACTCTCACTGTGGCCTCGTACTATAACGGCCGTAATCGTCTCTCGACCGTTCCTGAAGAGAAGCGCGTCTCAGATGCTGATAAGCACATCTCAGATCCTATTAAGCGCAGTTCCGTGGATTCTGGTCTTCTCATCGAAGAGCCGAATCCAAAGATCAAGCGCCTGAAGTTGAAAATACGGATTCCCGAGTTTTACCGTCGTCCAGTTCACCTGTTCGAGAATTACGAAGATGTCATTCAAGGGTACGGCGGGGTGGCTGAGAGCCCAGCCATACATTAAGCTAACGAATTCAGTGATCAGAAAGAATACCAAGATTGGTATGAAGCTAGCAATTTGCCGTACGAAACCGCCGCTTCAAACTCAGCAGCAGAGTCGAACCTCGCGGAACAAGCAGAACACCAATCCATGGGCCCGCCTAGATCGTCTGACCTCACTCTATTCCCATCGTTCGTCCAGACGACGAGCACCGCCGACTCTCGTCATTCAAATTCACCTGTGGCATTCTACAAGAGAGCCAGCAGTCACCACTCTTCCTCGTCGTCATCTCCTCGCTCCTCGAAACGCCATAGCATCGGGTCTTTCAGCAAGGATTTTCTCGCCAAACACGTACGCCGCAATTCTGCTGTGGGCGGACGCACTTCCGTCTCGCGCCACACGTCCACTTCACTGATGGCTGCTACAGAAATGGAGAAGATGCAGCTGGCAGGAAATTCTGAAGAGAAAATGGTGGGTACTGAGGCGCAGGAGCCGCGTGAGGGTAAGGAGGATAATATGGCGGATGTAGACGCGCCACTGTCTTTCCTATATCGTACGTGGCATTGAAGATTGATACTGCTTATGACTGTTGGGAACTAGCATGGCTTATTGAAGCTGTTCTAATTGTGTCTTGCACTCATTGGCTTCTGGGTGCTTCTACTTTCTGCTTTGCTTGGAGCAATTTTATTTGGTCTTCTTCTGGTATCGGCACTCTGGCTTAGTACAACATTTGTACGCGATTAAAATAAACTGCAAAAATATCTCTCAAGTGAGGGGTTTGGCCTTTTGGTAAGACTTCGATGTCATGCTGCATAAAATAATGAGCAGATTCCAGCATAGAACGACGCTATCCCCGGCCCCAGCACCCCCCTATTCACTAACGACCCCCGCAGCACCAACAGAGCACGCAAAGTTTTATTTAGCTTTCCGAAGTACTCCAAAACCTTTCGTCAAACTCACCGCATCACCCGACCTAACCCTACGGAAGAACGTCACCAAATAATACCCTACAACCTCGACCCATCAGCCTTCTTAGCCCCGCCCCCCTCAACATGCTCCTCAGCAAGCATCTTGCCCGTCTGGCCAATCTCAAACGGCTCACAGGGCAACGTAACAGCAACGAAGCGCGCCGCCTCGGTAGCCGAGCCATTAGACTAGCGATGCATAGTACCGCGCTGAACAACATAGTCCTGTAACTGCCCCCACACCCACAGCATCAGTCACACAGCGCCCTCAGCAGGAAAAAAAAAAGTGAACCAAGACAGCGGAAGGTTGGAGGGAGGGCCAACAGCTCAGACACTCATCCCCGACTTCAACGTTAGCATCTCGCCGCCATCCAGCTCCATCTTAGCCACCCCGAGCACACAGATGCTAAATGCCTTCGCCCCCGTCGGGTGCATCTGGGTGTGGCCCCCCCCCCCCCCCCCCACCCCAAGGGCGATGTCGACGACCAGCAGGTTGGCGTCGCCGCACGCGCTGACGATGTCCGTGTAGCGGTGGCTCGCAGGCCCGCGCGGGCGGACGTGCAGGCGGCGATGTCAGCGCCGTGCGCGAGGATCGCGGGGGCGCTGGTGGCGGAGTAGGAGCGCGCCATGCCGCCCACGCCGGCGCGGCCGTGGTGGAATTGTGGCGGGGAGGGCGCCGTGATGGAAGTGCCCGAGGGGGAGTGTGCGTGCAGATGTAGCGCTTGTTGGGTGGAAGGGTGGTTACGCGAAGTCGCCGATGGTGTGGTTATGGGGTTTGGAGGGGGGTTTAAGCGGGCTTGTGGGGGAGGGAAGAAAGCCTGAAGAGAGGTTGGTGGGAGAGGTGGCGGGGTTTTGATTGGAGAAGGTAAGGATAGCAGGGAGTACAGGTTACTAGGTAAGATATGGAAATTGGGGCACAGCATTTGATTGACTACATATTTAGATAGGAAGAAGCTTGGAATTCTGAGTTGGAGTGTTGAGTCGTGAAGTGAGAAATAACAAATCTAAATGAAATTTACCCACGGGCGATTTACTGAAAAGCTTAGGAAATAGACACCCGGATACCCAAGCTCCCCTACCATTCTATTTTCGCTCGTTATACTAATGGTTTCCGAGCTGACGTCCATGATGCGGGGTTCGGGGGCCGGAGACTGTTATGGTTGCCCCGCATTCAGGGGGGGGATGAATGATGACGCCGTGGTGTCGAGTCAGCTCTGTGAATTGAGCCTAGTTTAGTATGTGACTTGATATTTTCATTTGATAAACGTCAAGAGAAGTAAGATAATTTGAAGTCACGTTCGAATTCAGAACATTAATGCCCTGGAGGGTATCACAACCTATGCTATCGTACACTCATGCAGTCCTTTCTCATGAATTCGGCATCGCAAAGGAAAACGGCCTGAAGTACAGCCACGAAAGGAGATATAATACAGGGGGATGCATGTCGATATCCGGCATCAGCTTCGCCCACATCCAGCCAGTTCCCCTCCAATGGCCAAAACCAGCACTATACTACGCGGATGGATCGCGCCGTGATTATGCTAGATATTGGTGACATTAAGGACGGTGAATATCGCTCGTTGGAGCAGATCATTCAGCGTTTCCTAGAAACGGCAAGGCAGGGCGTGTAGGTGCTAGATTCAGACAACGCATTTAGTAACGGTTGTGGGATCCACGGCCATCAGTGCCGTGCATGCGGCGCGTGCTAGTAGCCTATGAAGTATTATTAGTTTTGAGTGCCATAATATATTCAATGTGCATGGGAGAACCGTACCTTTAGACCAGGACGACGCGTGAGAGTCCCCCTCAACTTCATCATGGCACCAGAGACTTTGTCACCCATGCTGGGTCGGCGCCTGTGGTGATGTACACCTGTTGTGCCTGCCGTGTCTGCCGTGCCGTAACCTCCATGTGTGGTTTGGGTAGTCTTGGTTGTAGTGATAGTTGTGGCTGGAGCACGACGAGAGCGGCGAGCTCGAAGACGAGTCATCAAGCCAGGCCTGGAGGTGGTAGTGCGGGTAGCGCGGGCTGAACGACGATGCATTTTAGATTGGGGTGTTGAAGTTGGTTGGATGTAGAATGGAGCTTCGCTTTGGTTGGACGTAATAGAGTAATCTGAATAGTGTTGATGGTGGATTAGTTTGAATTAATGTCTACATCTTCGAGAACCATTGCAGTCTTTTATAGACGTGCTTATAGGTGAGTACGAGGCTCTCAAAACAGGTTGTGAATAGGTAACTGTGAATTCAGGTCAGGATCATCAGTGTGGCACGTCATGCACTGGGATTGCTTGGCGGTGATGATGTGGCGCATGACCACCGCGTGCGGACTTTTTGGGATGGCGGAAAAGCGTCTCGATGCATCGCGGGGGTGTGGTGACGGCTTGAATCACTAACCCAATTTATTTAGTGCTTCGCGCCATCTTTGCCCCTGTGCCAAGCGCCTGACGTCATTTCAGCCCTAGCTAGAACACCGCGACGTATCATCAGCATTGTTCCCTGTTGTCCCTTTAGGCAAAAGCAGGTAGTATGTTTCGAAGCTTCGCATTGTCTCGTCCTTTGAGAGTTGGGAAATCCGGAACTATAACGAAGACCCGCGTGGTGGAAATACTAATCATACTCTACTCCATGCAGTAAGTGTAATTAGAGGAGGTACGAGGAAAGCGTTGGAGTTCTGGTCCATTAAGCTTCACGAAAGAGATGGGATTTTGAGCGACAAGTCAAACGGCTGTCACAATTGCATATCGTCAATCTCATATTCTCCGAGCCGTTTTGGTGACAGGGGAGTGATATAATGGTCTTTTCTTCGTAGATAAAATAAAAGCCGTTACATATCATCACATGCTTTATCATCCAAAGTAAACATCTTCTATTTGACCAGTCGAGACCCCATTTTCAACAGGGTAAGTTCCCCCTTCAAACCTTCAGACCTTCCATCTAATTATATGACTTCAAGGTCGCCAACCTGCAGTTCAGCACCAAGAACTCCCAGGCTTGGAAATCCAAGCTCAACCCCAAGCCCGAAAGCGAAAACATCCCCACTGAAGATGGCGGCTATCAACTTTACAAAGCTGCCGGCAAGCTCTCCAACATGCGGGCAATTATAACAGGCGGAGATTCCGGCATCGGTCATTCCATATCTATTCTCTTCGCTATGGAGGGCGCGGACGACTTCATTGTCTATCTGTCGGAAGAAGAAGAGAACGCGCGGGAGACAAAGCGCAGAGTCGAGAAGTACGGCAGGAAGTGCCATCCGATGTCTACAGATCTAAAGGATAGGAAGAATTGTAAAACGGTCGTTGACAATGCCGTTAATTAGTAAATGTTTTCCAAGCCTCCAATCTGCAGAGACCAATGGGTCCACACCTTCAACGCCAACATCCACCCTACTTCTGCATGGCTAAATACACGCTCCCGCATCTCTCTCGCGGCAGCGCTATCATCAAACAACGCCTCCATAAACGCCTACATTGGGCGCCCGGACCTGCTCGACTACACCTCCACTAAAGGCGCCATCATCTCCTTCACCCGCGGCCTATCGAACCAGTACGTCGGCCGCGACATCCGCGTCAACGCTGTTGCGCCCAGTCCCGTCTGGGCCCCGCTGATCCCAGCCACCATAACCGACGAAGCGCTCAGGAGCTTCACTGCGCCGATGGGTAGGCCTAGCCGAGCAAGATTGCGACCTGCTTTGTGTTCTTGGCGAGCATGGACAGTTCGACGATTTCGGGTCAGACGCTTCATCCGTGGTGGTTAATGGGTAGGTGGAGAAAGATAATGTCGCTGCTTTAATATAGAGCAGAGGAAAGGTGGTGGATCTTCGTATTTGTTGTGCACTGTACTGGCCGGGAAAAGATAAAAATGGAGAGAACACATCATGTCATGAGGAGTTCAAAGAAACTCAGCAGTAGCAGTGTACAAATTATTACATATATATTACGATGAATGCAACGCAACATGAGGCTCAAGTTTCAGTTTTTAAATTCGATTCGTTTAATTTCTCGTAGAATAACATCACCTTTCTCTAACCTCCCGCACAGCAAGAAACGCTTGAATCGCTCCGCCCGATAGTGTTGCCTTCTTCCCTTTAGCTCACCAGATCCACACTCCCAGTTCGCTGGGCTCTCGTCTGCTATCCATGCGACGCACCCTCCTTCTCAGCTCTACTCATTAACCTACCAGCCACACCCATCCACTCACTTATAGCCTATCTGTCCATTACTTAGCCTGTCCCAGACACTGCGAGCTTCATCAAATGATCCATGAACGTCTGCAAGCTGACATCATCAGTAAAGATAGTCTGCGCAGTCTGCGAGACGCCACCATAGGAGCCCGTCGTGTGCGTCGTCGAGGGATTAAGCTTCGAGAGCAAGAAGCGGGCCTGCGAACCACCGGCATTGCAGACGATGAAACGCGGGAGCGGGAAGCGGTCCTGGATGAGCTCCTTCGCGTCCTCCTTCGGCGCCTCCAGCAGCGTGCGGAAGCTATCGTAGCCTTCTTGCTCCTGGTACCCTGCTTTGCGCCACTCCGCCATGGTCTCGCCGTGGAAGATCAGGATGTGGAAGAAGGTGTCGAGCAGCAGGATCGTCTCGGGCTGGATAGATGTTGAGTCAAGTAGCACGGGCTGGCTGCCTTCGTGGTCGAATCCGTAGCTGTCGAGCGTAGGCTGGATCATGATGAGCGAGTTGCTGACATCTTCATGGTTGAGGACGTGTCGGTAGAATGCCGTTTCATCAGGTGAGTTGTTAAAGACTTGCAGGAACTGCGAGCGGCGGAGATGGAACATGAATTGCGGATAGAGAGTGAAGTTCTTCTCAAGTCTGGGAAGGGTTAGTAGATGGCATACGGCAGGCCTTTGGGGTAGCTATGGGACGAACCTAAACGATGATGGATCGTCTTTCCTATATTCTGCAAATCGAGAGCAGAGCCTGATGAGCATACGATCGACCCATCGTAAAACATCTGGGCCGTCATCGACTTCAGCCTTGAAGACTGCTATCCGTGACATGAGGACCGCGGCAGCTTCTTGATCGAAGGACTGTGCGATAGCTGGGTCACCAGATGGTCCACTGAGATTCCGAGCAACAGTAGTCACTAAGACAACGTTAGTATAAATACAAACAACCCGATTTGAATGTAGAACAAACCTCTCAGGTGGTATTGACCAGCAGAATGTTGATAATAAGTCAAAAACTGCATCATTCCCTTCTGTGGGCCTTGTTGTAATTGATTTGGCCCACCCTGGCTAGCGATCTCGAAGTAGATACCGTAACTCGCTTCTGGATCGATACCACACATCTTCCATGAGCAAGTGTTGCCGATACCGCATTCTGTTTCACCGACAGACGGTGATTTCTTATTCAGGGAAACAGCATGACCGATTAAACCAGTAACTTTAAGTTCCTTTGTTGTTAATACTTCTAGAGAAGCATTGAAACCCATAAGAAGGTTATCGTCTGCATCCTTGTTGAAAACGCGCGCAAAGGACTGCTTGTACATGGACGATGTGAAGCTGTCGGTTAAGATCATGTGGCCGCCAGTTGAGTTAGATAATCCTTTCATTTCGAGCAGACCGACTTGGTCGAGACAGCCAGCAAAAATGTCGATGATATGGCCATTGTGAGCTGTTCGCTTTGCAAGATTGTCATAGAACTAGACTTATCAGCATTTATCCTTAGCACGTTGCGCATGCTCTGTCTTACCTTCAGCGCTTTCTTATAATACTTGATATTGTCCCTGTCGATGTCGTGATGCGATCGGATAGGTTCTCTCAGCTCCGGTCCAACCACCATGCCAGGCCCTTCGGTTGCGGGACCTCCCGTGAACAGCATAATTCGACCACCAGCATTCTGGAACGCTGTCTCCAATAAACCGACAGCAACACTCAAAGCAACACCGGTACACCTTAATGCGCGTTTATCATTGGCGACTGGCCACGGGTCTTTTTGGAGTTGTTCAAGCGCATTGGTCAATTGAAATTCGCATTGCTGCACCGGGAGAAGGAAACGAGCTGCGGGCCCCATTGGAGGAGGTACTCGGCCAGGCTGAGGCTGCATATTTGGTCGCAGGCCTGGTGCCATAAGGCCGAGCATTTCCTGAACTTGCTTGGCAGCATAATCCTTGCTTCCCCGGAATACATAGGATTTTGCGCATTCAGTATAACCAAGCTCGTGAACTTGCGCCTAGCAGACTGTTAGCAAGCTACCAGGCCATATTCTTTGCCACGCACCATTGTGCCAAATGTAATAAGTCCAACAAGAGCGTAAGGCGGAAGAAGGCTCAGGCTCATGATAATCGAGTCCTTCAATGCCTTCAAGCTATCTTCTTCCTGACATGTGTCCACAACAAACACGAATATAGGAGGAGAGGGAGCAGGCCGTGCAAGGCGGTATTCGATGGTGGTGCTGTTCGGGTGGAGCTCTGGTGGGATCGCATCTTGGGAGATGTCCTTATAGTGAGGAGGAAGAGCGTTTCTCTGAAGGCAGAAGGGGCATATCCACAGTCTCGCTCGCATATCGACTTGGCTATGCGGAGTTTAGTTGTCAGAATCCAAATGCATTACCGCGTCCAACGCACCAAAACGGGTTGAGTACTGCCCTGCAAGGCGCTTTGCAGGAAACGGGCTCATATTGTAACAATGGCGTATCTGTCTTCTCCTTCAAGGGTGTATAGAGGGCACCGATAGGAACTGAGGTACATTAGCCGGCAGCACTTAATACAGGGGCATCAAGATTCTCACCAACAAGCCGTGATGCTTCCTGTAAGAACACATGTGAGCTTTCCGTCATACTCAATATTCGAGGCACAACCCACCATGCGCGAGCTTGGGAATGTATTCCAACTCAGCCGAACGCCATCCCTATCCTCAATCTCACTCCACTGCCCCTTCAACGATTCGTAATCCATTTTCAAAAGAGAACCACCCGCAGTTTGGCAATCCGGTAGGAGATCTTGGTGGGACAGAGGCGGTCCCACAACCGGATTTCGCAGCACTCGAAGGAGAAAATAGGGTGATGGCTTCAGGTGGATAAGCAATCGAAGGGTTTGTCTAAACGCTCCTCTTAATGACGGCGAGGTTGCTAGGTAGAGCAGGTTTCAAGCAAGTTTGTATTTAAGAAACGTTCCAAAATGCGATGGAGTCCAAGCGGCCAGATTGAGGGTTGTGCCTAATAGAGTTTAGCGTAGATTCGGCTCTGACCTTCTACCGCAGCTCGAAATTTTTCTTTTCTTCTTTCCTTCAGACATCGCCAGTTTTACATACACTACTATCGACGACCTCGATTTCCATATAATGAGGTTGTTTTCGTGCTGCGCGTAGAGGGAGCTTTACCCATGGCTGGGCGCCCGGTTTGGAAGGGTCGTTTCGACTTTTTTGAGAAATTGGGAATCAGCAGAGGTTACATATTAGGTCTCCTCCACAGTCAATGTCGCGAGTCTAAGCTTAATTGTCTAGGATGACATTTATAGTGTGATGGATACCAAGGGCTCGAGACCATTCTAGGAACATATTGTGATAATGGAAGGAATCTCCTTAGATGTGCTCTTCCTGCCAAGACCTCTGTTTGGTATCACGTCCTTGGGCTCCATTCTCACTATTAATTAATAAAGACCCTCTGAGTAGCATTTTTTCCTTACAACATATATTCTGTAAAACGGTTTAGCCCACTCTTACGATGGTGTTATTGTATTTTTTGGCCTCTTTAAATCCTCTTGGTTTTAATATTGCGCGTGATCACTGCTCTCATGGCTCGTCATATAACTTATTCAATTGACTTCTATCTTTCAACCATTGTTGCTTGCGCCTAGAATACTTGTAAATCCTGTTAGATGTTCGTAAGCCGTTTTAGCCAATATTCACAAACCCCCCGGTATTCACTTCGCAATAGTCTCTCCACATTGGGACTTCCTATTGCCGCTAGTCATGTTCCAGTATTCCAGAGAGCCGTTAATACACAATTATTAATAGTGATATCAATGCGGTTGTCAATTGACATTAAAATATAATTGTTTCAATGGCTATTGTTGCGAAATCTACAAAACCATGCTTCCGTCCCATTATCTCACACCCAGAACCCTTCCCGGTAGTACAGCATCGCTAGCGCTGCTGAGCAGACCACTATTAACCCCCGCCTCATCCACATCACGCCCATAGCCTCCAGGGCAGAGGAGGAGGAGGTTGGTTTCAGGAGAGTGTGCAGCTCCTAACTGATTCAGCAATCCTGGACTATGACATTTATTCTCATGATAGTCCTAGATGATGCTACCACGAGCGCCCCGGCTGCCGCTACTACGCCAGACCTCACTCCGCAGCGGCTCTCGAAAGGTCCTCCAAACTTCGATTACAACGTCAAACCCAAGTCTACTATTCTGGAGTTCACTGCCTCCTACGACATCCCGGAGATGGCCGCCTGGACGAGGGAGAACGAGGCCCTAATTTACGAAGTAATTTGGAGCCTCTGCAATGCCCGAGCTGGCTGGGAGACTATCCAGCAGCTGTGAGAGAGGGCGTCGGACCGCTTGGCTAGGGTGCACAACGTGCATAAGACCTAACCGTCCATCTGCATTCAGTACACACGCCATTTGCGAAATATTTAGGGCTACGGCGAGTGAAGAATGCCAAAGCCTCATAAAATGAGGACAAGTCTGCTGCCAGCGCAGCAAGGCGTGGAGAGGGAAGGAAAGGGGAAGGAAAAGGCCCTAGCGAGAAAGAGGAGGAGGGGAAGGGATGGCTAGAACGGTGGAATATCACAAAGTGAGCAAGACGGAGAAGAAAACTAGGAAGAAGACCGTGAAAGTGTGCACGAAGCAAGCGCCGGTGAATATTAAGATGGAAGATGAAGATTAATAGCAGGATGAGGTTCAGCAGGTGACTAGAAGAGGAGGACCGCAAGCTTGCGTTGATGCTTCAAGCGCAGACAAATGTGTCGCGAAGACGCCGTTGAACCCTTTATCCGAATAGAGTAGCGTTTATGATTACCGTTGTCGTTAGAGAGTTTTCCTTTTTCTTCGAATGCAGCTCACGTCTATCACTACTCATCTTAGAGGCCTTCTAGGCTTAAGGCGTGGGAACTGTCAGTGGGCATGAGGAACGGTTCCTGAGCCTAATATCACAGCCAGCATTTCAGATCTGTTTTGACATTTATTGCAAGTGACCAAGCAAAGTGAAACCAACTTGAACTCGACAGATATGTGAAAGATAGTTAGAGTAAACCGTGGCATATCATAGATACACACGATAACACCACGATTGAAACATCTGTGGGGCATCCTCAAGCTCAATCGGATAAACTTCGGTCCTAAATGCGAATCATGCCGCCAAAGCCTCAGCAAAGTTCACGCATTTGTCCAGGCCAGCGCTTTTGACATCCCCCGACCTTTGCCTTTGATCTTTTGTCCTTTTCAACTTGTTTCCTTGGCAGAGGTCTTTGACGTCCACCCTCTATATCTCTACGTCAAAATGGACGCCGATATGGATATTGACATGGACATCGACCTCGATGTCGATCCGGAGATAGCCCAGCTCGAAGCTGAGGCCATGAGAATCGTATGTCGACCGACGCGCTGTAGAATCAGCAATTGCGATGCCAAAACGAAGCTGACCACTATACTCATAGGACGCTGAGACCAACGCATTTCAACAACAGAATAGCGCAAATAATACAATACTGAACACCACTCAATCCGCAACCGGTCCCGTTCCTGAAAAGGTCTACATTCAAGGCCTTGACAACTTGACTACGGCCGACGTCAAGAATTTCGCTTCAGAGCACTTTTCTCTAGACCGGTTCGACCGGATAGAATGGATCAATGATACCTCAGCCAATATTACCTACGAGACAGCCAACGCTGCACTTGAAGCCTTAATCGCATTCACAGACACCCAGGTTGTGGACCAGTCATACATCCCCCCTCTACAAGAGCGCAACGCGAAAAAGTTGTTTACACATCCCAACGCTGAGCTCAAAGTACGGCAAGCGACAACTAAGGACGTCAAGGCGCCTCGCGCGCACGAGGCGAGCCGCTTTTATCTTCTTAACCCTGATCAAGACCCGCGCGAAAGGAGAAGATTAACTAGAGGTCGCGGTGGACGGTCACGGGACGACAGAGGAGAGTACAGAAGGCGTCGCTTTGATGACCAGGAGCACAGGCGCCGCCGAAATGAGGATGATAATGTGGCTTTCGATGTTAGCATGTATGATGATGACGCTGGGTCGGGTACGCGGAATGGCTCCCGCGATGGATCACGACTTGGAAGACGCGGTTCCCAATCCAGCCTTACGTCTTCCAGTGAGAGTGCCCGACGAAAGAGAGTTCGATTCAAGGCTAGGAAAGATGACCTGTTTGCCAACCGAAAGTCTGACGGCCGGTTACGAGACCGAAGTGCTTCTCCCGACCCGGATGGCGATGGACGGATGGGATTTGAAGAAGACGGGAATTCTATAAGGCGCCGGATACGACAAAGAAGCTTGACGCCACCGTCAATTCGACGAGAGCAGAAAAGCTCGACTCAAGATAATTCTATCAAGGAGCTCTTTCCAGCGCAACGAACTCCCTCTGCATTGCTCTCCCCGCCAGCGACCAGTGGAAAAGAGCTCTTCCCAAACAAGTCATCTCCAGCTAAACGAACCAAGGAGCTCTTTCCCCACAAAACATCTATCAGCAATCATCGCAGAACCGATGCGTTCGACGCTACTGACGAAACCGCTGACCTCTTCGCCACCGGTATGGCAGTTCCCTTCGTGGACGGATCGGGAGAACCAAGATCACGGGACCTGGCCGACAGAATCTCAAAGAAGTCATTGTCCTACGGAAGGCTAAACAATTGGCCAGACACTGCAGGTACAGATGAGCAAGTGATGGAACCGGACGAGATTACCGTTCGTGGAACAGCACAAGCAGAACAAGTTCCCGGTTTCTCAATTCGCGGGGCTGCTCACACTGCAGAATCAACTTCTGTCAAAGAGCTATTTCCCCTGAAGGCTGGAGCTAATATTGGCAAGGAGCTCTTCGCAGAAAAGATTAAAGGACGCGGTGGGCCGCGTAGAAAGGCAGAGGACATGTTCTTCTGAGGCTAAACATGGGCAATTTGAGTTCTTGATAAGACTAATCTTTTACGGTGATAATTCTGGCATGGCGATGGCGGCAAAATCACGACTTTGGCGTTTGGGAATGGATTAATTTCTCGGGCCTGCATTTCAGAAGATACCATTTTATTTCTACCCCATCCATTAACTGATGGGATTAAGTAGATAGCGCAGGTAGGCTATCTAGGACGAACATTTCGTCAAACTCAATACATTCGGTCGAGCTGATGCCTCCCTTGGGAGGCAACGGAGACCTATTTAATCTTCCCCTCAACCACCATTTCCCTAATCCTATTAATCGACATGTCTACCGCCATTTTGGGCATCTATGAAATTAATCAACGACAATGATTTCCCTTCAGATGTGAAGACCTACCTTTTTGAGTCTCTCATGCGTTTCCTTTGCTTCTACACTTCCCTCCTCAATTTTTGGATAGTGCCACTCGAACATATAGGTCATGTGAAGAGACTCATCCGTACCGTCCGGACCGGCAGAAATGAGGTTCCTAATGACTGTTCCATCTTCTTGGTGAAAATCAACCTACATCATTAATTCAGCCCTACCCTCAGGCTAACCAAGTCACAAACGGAAACCGTCCTAAACCCCTCGACATCATCCGCCTAGCACCATCGTGCATACAGAAACATTAATCTCGGGACTTTCTCCGAGATTCACGTCTTGCCAAAAAGAGAGAGAAGTAAGACTCACCCAAGTCGGCTCATAACTCTTCACCACCTCTCTCACGTCCGTGGCTAGGCCCAAACCCTCTTTGAACGTGACTGCACGCGTGACAACGCCATCCTTATCCTCCAAAACCGTGCAGCTCGTGATGGCGGAAACGAATTCCTGTGCGAAGCGGATCTTCCGTTGCAAGCCTTGCCAAACTTGCGGAACCGTGAGCACGGGAGTCGTGTTGGGAGGGTTGATGGGGGCCGTATAGGCAAGATAGTAGGTAACCATTTTGACCGATAGATAGATTGTTTGTCTGCAACTTAAAAATCAAAGCGGGGTGAATCTTGCGTTGTGCACGTCTAAATAGCGTTACATTATATACTCGGTAGCTCTGCCGTTCGCTGCGGTCGCACGGTTCTCCACCGAGTCCGCCGGCTTCCAGACCCGGGCGCTGTTGTGCAACGCGAGGCCGAGTCTTCATAATACCACGCTTTTGTCTGGTATATCTGGTTCCTATGCTTACGCCAATTATTGCACTACCTTGTCAATTGACAAATTGCGGGGTTGCAGCTACAAGACCGTGCGAGGATGCTGAATGGTTGCCTGTGATGCGCTCAATGATTCGTTCTAGATACTGTATGTACGTAACAGGTTCTTGCGCATGCAATACCACATCTTATTAAAAATCGATCTTAACGAAAGGTCACTCCACAGACGAAATCCTCTAACAACTCTGACAGAAAGGACCATTCTATGTGTATTCTGACGCCCCTCTAGCAAATTCAGCCCGCACTGATGACTCCCCCTCCCCTAATTCCATTCTTAAGACGGCAGAACCCACAGCTTCCGGATTTCTAGGCTTCCTGCTTTCCAACTTCTAGCTCTTTGACTTCTTGGCTGGCCTGATCCGACTTTGTAGGATCAGCATCCTCCAGCGCCTTGTCGAGCTTCATTTTCTCTTCTTCTGTGGCATCGTTCACATGCACAGCAACCTCATCGCCAAAGTTCTTGGCAATTTCCTCCAGAGAAAGGCGAGCGGTTTCCGGGAAGAATAAATAAACAACTAAAAGATTGTTCAGCCATATTTCTCGCTTGGAATGTGCATTCAAGACTTACTCGGTATGAAGAAAATGCACCAGATGATGATTACCAAGTAATACTTCCATCCAACATTCGCAAACCCAATCGGAGCTGTCTCGAGCAAGATGATCGTTGCCGCGAATTGACCAAATAGCGAGAACCCCATTCCAATGGGTCGGATTTCCGTTGGGAAGATCTCGGAGACGTAAAGATACATCGTGGTATCGCAGAATGTGCCCTGGAAGGTGAGATACAAGAAGATGAAGAAAATGCCCATACCGTTGCCAGCTTTGTTGGTCGTTCCAGCGAATGAAGCGGTCATGGCTGCAAGAAGACTTGTGGTTAGTAGGCATCCTGCCAGACCGAACATGAACATGCCACGGCGAGAGTTGATCTTGTCGTGAAGCCAGGCACCACCAGGGTTGTATATCAGACCTATTTTGCATTATGAGATGGAAGTCGTCATAACTCACGTTAGGTTTTCTTACCAGCTGTAGTGAGCCACAAAGCACTCAGAAGAAGCGGCATGTGGCCGGTCTCGCCCAAGTTTGTGTACAAAATGACTGCATAGTTGTTCTACAAAATCTTAATTAGTCTTCAAACTACGAAAGATAAGTATTCCTATTCGAGTGGACTTACGATAATGAGAGGGCCGGCGAATTCAGCACCCCTTAAGATATGAAATTAGTATCGCAGAGGGGGGGGTCAATTACAACCAGACGCGGATATGCGATGCGTACCATTGCGTCAAAAACCCAATAATCATGCGCTTCCTATAGCTTTTCTTCTTCCAGACCGCTGTCCAGATACCGTAACCGGTAGCGGCAAGTTTTGCAGCGTCGAGTTTCAGTTGCTCTTTGGTTTGGAAGAACTCTTCCTTAGCCACCAAATTGTGCGGGTCATCAGGCGACTCTCGGAGTTTTTGGAGAATAATCCAGGCCTCTTCGGTCCTACCTTTGGAAATCAACCACCTAGGAGACCGTGGCAGCCATGGTGAGCCTGCCAGCAAGATGAGGGGACTCAGAACCTGGAGACAGAGTGGGAATCTCCAGGCGAAGGACTCGTTCACTTTTGTGGCGAAGTAACAGCCATAACCGACCCAGGCGGACAGCATATAGCCAAATACGAGGAAGATGGCGTGGTGTCCTACCAGCCAGCCGCGGACGAAAGGACTAGACATTTCTGAAAGATACATTGGGCATACCGTAACCAGGACGCCAATGCCCATCCCTGAGACGAAACGACCAGCTTGAAACATGCTGAGCCCAATTAGTTAAAGTTTTTTTTGAAAATAGCGAATCACCCGTACCCAAGTGCTGCAGCTCCGCCCTGTAGAGTACCTCCAAGGACTGACAAAGCAGCGCCAAGTTGAATATTTACTTTTCTTCCAAACTGCTCACAAGACCACATCATGAAGAGGGCCCCGACAGCACCTCCAGCGCTGAAGAGGCCATTGGCCGTCCCAATAGCATGAGTAGTGGTCGTACTATATCCCGGCTCGCCCTGGGTAGGGAGATTGAAATAGGAATACCACCCTGGCTGTCCAATTGTCGAACCTATAACACTAGCGCAGTATCCATATGTCTGTTCAAGTCAGCCCAGAGCTGTCACCTTTATCGAAAAGAAAATACAGGCTCGCGTACGAATGACCCAAGTGCAACAAAAACAGTTACAAGTCTATTGTACTTGCTGGTCTGAGACCCTGGTTTTCCTTTTCCCATCGCGAATGATTCAGAAATACCTTGTGCTCCTTTGACGTTCCGATACTAAAGGAAATACAAGGCAGAAGGGTAGTTTTTAGAGGCTAGTTCGCAGAATATGTTGAAAGATAAACAGAGCGCTAGGTCTACCCCAGACCGTAAAAGAGCGCTCGTGCAGTAGCCACTCAGCAAAGTGGATATGATCTTCCCATATCCGACCCTCGCCGCCTTCCACATCCTATCATGATGCGGGTCCATGCCGAATACTCGGCAGTTTCACGCCGTTTGGCTCCAGTGATTGGGTATTCCGTCGCCTGCAATTAATCGTATTTTCCTGCATGCGCGGATGCCATTTAGGTGGGTACCAGGGCTGCAGTTCGCCTCAATATGAAGCTGCGGTCGGGGAGAGCGGAATTATCACTATTGATCGACGCTATGGCCTCCTGAAATGGATCGGCAAAACGCTAGTCCCCGCAAGTTCACTGACTTGCCAAACCACAGCACTAACTCCGTCCCGAATCTAGGAAGGGTACATCACCACCTCCCATGAAGCTTAACACGGAGAATCTCCGCGCAATGGTCAGCCAATCGTACGCGCTGTGGTGGAATCTCTGCATTTAGAATACCACGTCTAATCGCTATGTAACTAAAAGCTTTGGAATTTGAGAACTGTGATAGGGCTAGTAGTGAGGCAAACCCCTGCGACGACAAGGTAGCAAGCCTTTTAACTACCAATACCCTCTTCTTCCTTATTCATTTCATGTGATATCTTTCGTTTATGGTCCGATACAGCTTGTACGAGCTCCGGCTTCCCCCCTCCCCAACACCAAATTTCGCTAACAATTAGTCAAGTGCACTATCCAGCCTAGACACTGTGCATTTGTAAAAAAGGCTGTGCCTTCGCAAGTAAGGTATGTGCACTTGCAAGAAAGGTAAAGTCTCTAATTTTTAAGCTTAATTGTAAGAGTTAGACTTGAAATTCTCTAGTGTGCAAGAAAGCGAAATTAGTACGAGCGCACGCAGGGGGGAGAAGCCGGAGCTCGTACGGTAATCGGAGCTCGTACGGTAACTTGCGTCGATAAGAACTAGCTAATTAGAGGAAATGAATTTAGTGCCTGTACTCAGGAATTCAAAGCCTTTACGCACGGACCACTTACTCGTGGAACTCTTCTGTGCTAAGGGATTTCTATGCAACCATTCTTCCCACGCTTGCCGTACTGTCACTAACGAAGGTTGCCTCTAACAATCCCTAGTACTTGGCACCTTAGACTCCCCACGGGTATCCGTTATGTCTGCAAAATCTCCTTTCGACATCCCCTTCGACGAGCTTCCAGACCGCAAACGTGTCTGGGTTGGTGAGCCAGGAAGTGCGGAAGAAGGCCTAGGGAAACTGGCAATCCTTACCCCAGACATCGTGTCCAAGGCAGCAGCGTCAGAAATCCGTACTGGGCGACGAGTGACACTAGGGTGGGACCTCACGAAGCTCGAGGTCGCAGGGTTCAACAGGCAACCTTGTGAGCATCGCATCGTCCCGTTGCTAGAATTTGCATTTGACGACATCTACACGTTTAATCCACGTGCGTCGGCGAAAATATTTCTTCCCACGACTCATTATCCTATCTCTGTTAGTGTAAGAGTGTAACTACTGACAATCCACAAGAGCAGAGCAGCCAATGGGATGGCCTACGCCACTTTTCCCAGCCTGTCCCGGGCAAGCCCGCTACAGAGCGTGTCTTTTATGGTGGTACGACTGCAGCAGAGATACTGGACCGGAGTAACACGCGTATCGGGATGCAGCATTGGGCAAAAGAGGGGATAGCAGGGCGTGGTGTACTTATCGACTACGCTTCTTGGGCTGAAAAGAAAGGTATAGAGTATACGACTTTCTCGCTCCACGAAATCCGGCTCAAGGATATTCGAACCATCGCCAAGGAGTGTGATATCACCTTTCAAAAAGGTGACATTCTATTCATCCGGCTTGGAGTGACGAAAGAGTGGGACACGAAGATGACTCCGGCACAGAAGGACGCATATGCCACGAGCTCTAGCCCACAGCACGCGGGTGTAGAAGCAACTGAGGACGTACTGAGGTGGCTCTGGGACGAGAGGTTCGCGGCAGTGGCTGGAGATGCAATTAGCTGGGAGGTGAGTAGTTTCGATATCCTCCTAATAAAGAACCCCACAAGGGGAGGGACGGAAAGCGCGGATTCTTGGATCAGGCGATGAGCAGTATCTAACTTTCTTTATTCTGAAAAGGTCTATCCACCAAGATCCCCAGACTTCTTCTTGCACGAGTATCTGCTTGCTGGTTGGGGCGTCCCGATCGGCGAATTGTTCGATCTTGAGGACCTCTCGAGGGTGTGTCGAGATCTGGGGCGCTGGAGCTTCTTTGTGGCGTCGGTGCCTCTAAATATGCCTGGAGGTGTCTCATCACCACCCAACTGCATGGCTATCTTCTAGATATGGTGCGAATAGATAAGTCAGAACTTACCGATACGTAACGAAATGAATACGGCCTGCACGGGCTCCAATGTCCCCCTTGTGTGCGCGCGCAAAACACACATCAATTTCGGTAATCTCTAGTCAAGTGCACCATCCAGCGTAGATACTGTGCGCTTGTCAAAAGAGCTGTGCACCCGCAAAAAAGGCAAAGCCTTTAATTTTTTAAGCTTAATTATAACAGTTAAACTTGAAATTCTCTAGTACGTACAAAGCGAAATTGGGGGACCCTGGAGCTCGTACAAGCTGTGCCTAGCAAAGAGATAGAGTTGCAATCTTGCTGATCAGCACGACACCTGTAACACTAGAAAGGAAAAAATATCAGCACACATCCAACATCACAGCCCATGTTAAATTCTTTTCATAGCTCCGCGTACCTGCGGCGTAACCTCCAGCTCACTCGGAAACTAATTCCCCAAAGAATTGTCCGCCAATTTACCAAACGTCGTATAATGGTAACGCGACACCGTTACATGTCTAGGTACTCTCACGTTAAATCCTCCTGCTTCCGCAACAAATTGGTAATCCAATAATGGGCGATCTGCTATAAGCTCAGCAGATCAAATTGGGCAGCCGGTGGGGTCTCTTTCGCCGGTAACGTTCGCGCACTGGCAAGATCATCCCATCAGATTGGGATAAGCAAATCACCTCCTAACATCAAAAGCTTCTCCAAAAACTCTAATTTCGCCGATCCCTGCTGAGGACAGTATAACAACCAAGAAGGTGAGGCAAACTGGCAGCCATCCTCCGCATATTGAAAAGAGAAAAGCCGGAGCCGGGTAAACATGTTATAACGAGATGTGATGGCACGTGAATTACGTAAACGTAAAAAATTGGTTTTTGCCTACTTTGGGCCCAAGAAGAGAGTTTAGCATAGCCCGCAACCCCTGTGGGGTACATCGGCGATCAAACCCAGTGCCAATCCCGCATCTAGATGTTGGCGCTGGGCGTGCCCCGCTAGATACTTTACACATACCTTAGCAAGCACGCCTGCAGTGACTAGAGTGTGCGCGCTGAAGTGAAGCGTTGCGCGACGTCGCGACGGTTGCTTATCCTTTGCATAGATAGTTGCGTCCATAAAACCGTGGTCCGTGCGCACCAATTAAATGGCTACATTCGTGGGCGATCAGGCGTTCTACTATACGGTGTTCCCAAGCTCTGCGCACGGGCTACAATCGCATGGACTCTCTCTATGCAAGGGATAGCGCGCGCAAAGCGTTTCAGGCTAGGTTCGGAAGCGAGGCCTGCGGAAGGCTTGAGGAGGGGACCGGAGGGGACCGGAGGGGGGCCGGCGACTCGGCCGCCAAGCCCGCTGCTCCCATTGGCAACATTCTACACTGGCGTGGCTGCCAAAGTTTTGACAGCGCAAGTCCCAAACAGCACGCTCAGGTTGGAGGTGCTCCCCCTGCGAGTCAGCTTCCGGTTGCCACCGCTTCGAATGGCTCCTTCCTAAACCCAATGAGCCCGTTTGCGGCTAGAGTAGCGCCGGGGTCCGCTGCATGTTTAGTCGACGATCATGATTGTCAGTCACAGGATACCTTTCTGGAATCGTCTCTCCAATGTTAGGCGCAAGGTACCTTCCTTAGATGTAGCAGGTTGTGGAGGCGGGCATGAGTGAGACGGGAACGAGAGAAAGCATAAAGGGAGAGCTGGGTAGATCTGATAGGCAAATAAAGTTCGATATATAATATATATATATATCACGAGGTGAGGAACAGGACTGGGTTTATGTGGACGGGGACATTTGTGGCATTCATATCTACCTCTAAAGACCACTTCTGTTTTTGGTCCTGCCATTGTTGACTGGGGTTGTGTATTATTCACATTGTCGTTATATCTTGTTAATTCACTATGATACTTCCTACAAACACTATCGAGGGTGCTCTTCTGCCTCCTCTGGGCATCATTCCGAACTTTGCCCATCCAGACAAGACAGTATGGACAGCAAGTGTTGTCACTCAGGCTTTGTGCCTAGTTATTGTCGGCGTGTTAATGGGATTAAGAATCTACGTGAGAACATCAGTAACGAACAATTTCGGGAAAGATGACTGTAGGTTCATACAGTTTCATATGATTGGTTGAAAGATACTAACAATCGCCAATAGGGCTATGTATATCAGGCTGGGTACGAAAATGGCCTTCAGAATTCCACTCGACAGAATCTTTTGACTAAAGGTGGATAACAGATCCTAGCCATTGGGTACTCCGTAACAGCCTTAATAAGTATGGTTTGATTCTATGCAGCTGCCCATGGATTACCAACCGCTAAAAAATTTCAAGTGTGCCATTTCGGTGGTGGTATAAACCAGTGGGAAGTCCCCAAAAGCCAAATCGAGCCCTTCGGCAAAGTAAGCTACCTCACTACAACGATCAGTCAAATTACTAACCCTATATAAGTCAGTATACGTTACGATGGTCCTATATGGCCCTTGTGCGTTCTTCATTAAAACCTCGATCCTTATATTCCTCACCCGTGTCTTTGCGCCCTTCCGAAGAGCCGTAATAGGAATCTACATCTTTATCGGATTCATGCTTGCGTATTACTTGCCCGTCGTCATTATTAAGTCTATGATCTGCCGCCCTGTCAGATTATTCTGGGACCATGACGTTCCGGGCAAGTGCTTCAACCAGCGAGCACTCATCCTAGCCGATTCCGTCATTTCTGTCCTCTCAGATTTGATTATCTTTGCTGTCCCTCTTCCTTTGGCAAGCGATCTGAATATGCCACTCAAGAAGAAATTGAGAGTGGCGGCTATCTTCAGCGCAGGTGGTTTAGCCTGTGTTACAAGTATCATCCGTCTAGTTGATATTGTTCACAATGGAATGAGCCCAAACCAGACTCTGGTCTTCATGCGTGTCAACCTCTGGGGGTAGGTCAAGTGGTTTGTCCGGGTCTATGGCCTTTATTAACCGGTATACAGTATCGCTGAAGTCAACATCGGTCTCATCTGTGCTTGCTTGCCAGTGCTACCAGCATTCTACAAGCATCATTTCAGAAGCCAGTCCCAGAACACAAAGGGCTACGCAGGATATAGCTCTACCGAAAGGAGTATCGAGATGATGGGGTCGAAGAGCAAGAAGAATGATGATCTGTCCAATACAAATAGTCTTGCTGATTACGGGTCAGAGAAGAACGTGTTGATAACCGACAGAGCGCCGCATACTATACTTGAGACGTCGGTTCACGGAAATTCAGAAGCCCAAACCAACACTCCAAGAAAAACGTCGGCGGACGACCAGCATACGATCACGAAGACGGTGGAAGTCCATCAAACCTTCCATTAGGCTGTCTATCGCGGGTTGGCGTGGTTGTAATGAGTCTTGCATTCTAGGCAAAGTAACGGTGATGATAGACGGATATAACATTCTCATGAGTCTCAAATTTTGTAATTTACCGATCTCTAGCCAGGATTGACTATTTATCATTCGAGTCCTTAGAAGATGGCTATACTAATCCTTCCACCGAAAGAGTTCCGGTCTTAGTAATCATATATTCAGCAACAGCAACGTCTTTCCCAGACTCTTTGCCGTAACCTGATTCTTTAATTCCACCGAAAGGTGACTCCGCAGCTGAAGAATTACCTATTTGAAACGTTAATACCAACAGCTGTCAAATCACAGCCTTACTAACCTGTGTTCAACCCAACCATTCCTGCCTCGAGGTTCTCGAAAAGCCTCCATGTCCGATCCACGTTTTTCGTGAAGCAATACGAAGCGAGACCCATGCTCGTATCATTCGCTGCTTTAACAGCCTCATCTTCCGTCTCAAATTTGATAAAAGTGCAGATTGGTGCAAAAATCTCCTCCTTCGCGATTTGCATCTCCGGAGTAATGCCAGTGATGACCGTCGGCTCGAAGAAGTATCCGTTGCTGTTCGAGACCTTGTTACCACCCATAAGAATATTAGCACCTTTCGCCTTTGCATCCTCGACAAGTGAGAGAGCTTTGTCGACACTCCGCGGGGTAGTTACGGGTCCCATGGTTGTCGCCTTTTCTGCTCCATGTCCTACAACCAATTTTTTGGTCTCCGCATTCCACCTCTCAACGAACTTGTCGAAGATACCAGCTTGGACGTAAACACGGTTCGCCGTAACACATGCTTGACCAGCGTGCCGCCATTTCAAAGCAAAAAGTTGACCCATTGCCTGATCAATGCTTGCATCGTCGAATATCAGGAATGGACAATTGCCTCCAAGCTCCAGCGTGACCTTCTTGAGACCATCCGAGCAAAGTTTGGCTACAAGTTTCCCTACTCTGGTCGAGCCGGTGAAAGTAACCTTTTTCACGAGAGGGTGCCGACAAAGTGCTTCGCTCAGCTCTGGGGTTTTGTCGAGATCGGTAGTGAGAACATTCAGTGTACCTTTCGGGAAACCTGCTTTATCCGCGAGGTAGGCAAGAGCTAGACAAGTGATCGGAGTCTCTGGCGATGGTTTAACAACCATGGTGCACCCTGCCGCAAGTGCGGCACCGGCCTTCCTCAAAACCATAGCAATCGGGAAATTCCAGGGAACTAGAGCTGCTGCTACGCCAAGGGGCTGCTTGATAGTAAATACTCGACGGTCCGGTGCGGCGGGAGTAAAAACTGTCCCTTGGATCCGTTCTGCTTCACCTGCAAACCACCAAGTAAATCCGGTTGAGTAGTCCAGTTCTCCATATGCCTCTGCGCGTGGTTTCCCAGTCTCGTAGACTAAAAGAGTTGCCAGGTCTTCACGATGCTCACGAATAAGAGAATCCCATTTGAACAGCATTTGCGCTCGAGCCCGTGGACTTAGTTTCTTGTATCCTTGGAAGCATTCGTAGGAGCTTTTAACAGCAATGTCGACATCAGAAGCATCGTTGGTAGGGCATTCAGCCCATACATTCCCAGTTCCAGGATCTTCACAGCATCTATCAGTCTTGATTGAACATTGCCTTTCGCTCCGATAGGTACGGAAAACTAACCGACAACTTCAAATGACTTCCCTGAATTGGAATTTACCCACTCTCCATGAATAAAGGACTGTGTGTGGAAGATCTCTGGTTTATTGAGCTGAGAAAGGAAGGTTAATCAGCATGTGATCATGGAATAGAGAAGTGAAAATGATGTGCTATCTTACCTGGAACGGTAGCTCGTGCTTTGTAGTCATGGCGACTTAGGACGCTCAATAGCTACTGTGTTTGATTGCAGAATGAAGACTATCTTTGGGGGTCAAGTCTCCCAGCCCAACGCAATTCGACAAAGCCCGAATAATCAGACGAATGCTGGGTCAAACTTGCGATATGACTGTGGCTGCCTCAGCTAAGATGGCGATGACCTACTTACGTGCAGCTTGACCGTCCTCTACAAAAGCGTACTGCGAGTGCTGAAGAAATTCAATAATGCATAAAAAGGCGCATCCGAAATCGGCATTTTTTAAGTTCCGTATCACAAACAGCAGCAGACATGCCAATCATTTCATACCCCGCACATATCTTACGACAACCACGGTTACATTCAATGGTCTTTTGTGGTACCAGGTGGAGGTCGGTTGTCGGAAGTTCTGATACAGGGCGGCTTGCATCTCTTTGTAAGTGCGTGTTGATTGTGCGGATCAAACTGCGCGGAATTATGCCTTTTCTGTATAGAATTATACCTAAAATAGGTATAGTTAAATACATTAAAATGGTCGTGCTTAGTACTTAAAAAGAGATGTAAAGAGGCGGTGTGAATCGGCTTGACAGTCGTTCCCAAACACGTAAACCCCTCCATTCCCCCCTCCAAGAAAACAACCCCGCATTTGTAACCGGCCCTTGATCCGCACAATTCTTAAGGTGCAGTTAATTGGCTGTTCCTTCATGGTGCCTACTACCTTGTTCCACTGGCTGGGTAGCCTAATGCCCGTCCTAGAGCTATCCGGATGTGCAGATCAAGCTCTCGTTGCCATGCCGCTGCACGAGAAAAGTTTACTTCTGCCGACCGAGATATCATTAATACCCATTGGGGTAGAGAAGCTCGGTTTGCTCACACCTGCCCGCTGATGCACCCTTAAAAGCTACATAACCTCTATCATGGCATCAAGGGGACGACTGGAGGGCAAAGTCGCCATTATTACAGGTGTGTATATCTCTACCTAATTCCTATTTCTCCACCGCAGCTTGCTGAAGTTACTCACTCTCTTAGGCGCTGGCTCTGGCTTTGGAGCAGCAATAGCGAAGCGATTTGCTAAGGAGGGCGCCAAAGTCCTCGTCTGCGATATCAATGCAGATGGCGGCCAAAAGACAGTCTCCGAAATACCATCACATATGTCCTTTCATAAAATGGACGTGACCAAGGCACCGGATTGGGAAGAGACAATAGACGCAGCAGTCAAGCAGTTCGGGAAGGTTGATATTCTGGTCAACAATGCCGGCACGACGTATAAGAACAAGCCTACTGTCGACGTCACAGAAGATGAATTCCAGCGTGTATTCGACGTTAATGTTAAAGGTATATATCTGGGCTGCAATGCCTTTATACCTCAAGCCATTGACCGGAAAGAGGGTGGAGTTATCATCAACATCGCCTCCGTTGGAGCTACAAGGCCGAGACCAGGACTCGTGTGGTATAATGCATCAAAGGGTGCGATATGGAATGTATGGTGCCTTAATGTCTTCTCGAGGATTTTTCCGGTATATTATATGTTCCTGCAAGACTAACACAAGTATACAGGCCACGAAAGGTCTCGCAGCTGAGTACGGCCCTCACCAAATCCGTGTGAACAGCATCTGCCCCCTCGTTACTGCTACCGGCCTTTTCTCGTCTTTCACCGGCGTGGAGGACACACCCGAGAACCGGCAGAAGTTCACCTTTAATGTGCCAATGGGCCGCATCGGAGAGGTCGAGGATGTTGCCTCCGCATGTCTATTCATGGCGAGCGATGAGGCTGGATTTATTACTGGCATAAATTTAGAGGTTGATGGAGGGCGGTGTATCTAGGACACAAGTAGTCATATCATCTTGCATTCAAATATATCAATGTCGCCATACTGAGGCGTTATCTCCTAAAACTGGCTAAGCCGACAGCGTCTTGCATTGTCAAACAGGTGCTTTAGTCTTTATACATGACGGGTCATTGTGATGGAATATTCAAGATATTTCAAAAGTCTATAAGAAGCGTCTTTACTCATATTTCCACCTCATAGCTCTACTAGTGAAACAAACGGTTCGAATTGGATGTCTTTGAAGACGTGTAACATCGTAACGCCCATTCCTATTCCGCAAGAACCCTCTGATATTTGCTTCGACATATTTCGTAAATGTGCTGAATGAGCATACAATGACCTTTACAATACTCTTCATTTCTTTTGAAATCTCCTAGAACTAGAGGCTCTCTTACTTATCTCACCCACAATCCAACAAAGACCTTTTTCCTTCCATGTTGCGGCTTCCCGAAGGTACGAAACACTTGTCTTGGGTATTAATATCTGGGACTGTACGATTATCGGCCTTACCCCTGATTTTCATCAATAGCCAACTGGCCGTCGCGCGGACCTTATCCGAATATACAGGGATGTCTTTCAAGTCTTTCAAAAGACCGGCTCTCTCGTATAAACTCAAGAGTAGTTCTGTTATAATGGCGATTTCGTCTTTCGTAAAGTTTCTTTGGCAATGAGAATACTGCTGAAGCGTTTCCTACGGACCAACGACATATTCCTGTAACTGCTCTTCGAATTCCGGGTTCATCTCGTTAATTTTTATGCCTTGGTTAATTTGGTAGAAGCAATATAACGGGCATTGTGCGCATAATAGTCTGGGCCCTCGCTGGCGCTTGAGTTGGGCAAGTTTATGGTTGATAATGGGCCTGTGGTCGGCCTGGAAATTGCTCTCTTTGTTGAGAGTTGCTGATGGGTAATTTCCGCTAGCAAATCTGTTCTCAGTATTGTTGGTAGATTTGGTTTCTGAAGATCAAGAGGCCATTACAGTGGCCAGAGCCATAACAAGAATAGCATGGGCGCGCATTCTGTATGATGATGCAAAGGGATTGTGGTTGTGGTATGGGAAGTGGAGTGAGTGTTCAGCGGAAAGATGAAGGCTAAAAGGGAGTGATATAAGAATGTGTCACACGGGGACGCAGGTGTGTGGAGACTCCATAAGGTGGAGTCGCCACGAAGAACGAATCTATACACTAGCGAAGCTATCACGTGATCGCAGGAAGCTCCTGTTGTGGTTCTTTTCACGTGATTTCCAAATTGTATTAGTGTATTCTTGGCACAACAAAATTTGTAAACAAGCCAAGCCCTAGATAGATCAATCAACAAAAAAACGCTTGGTACCACACTGTGGATGTACGCCTACCTCCCCTTATCAACAGAATGTTTTATGTATCAGCGCGGTTCATACTTTCGTCTAAATTTGGTCATGTATCTTATAAATTCTTACATCTATCAAGCAATTTTAGAGCCTAACTATCCCTTAACACGTCAGCGTCCATCTAGAATCTGGTCCGTGCGCGGAACACCAAAACACCAGCGAGCGCCGAGGACACATTTTGGGTTTAAAATATGTCAGATTCCGTTCTGCAGAAAGGAGGAGTGCTGATTACCTTATATTGAGCGACTAAACTCTAAGGAATAAGTTATATAGATTGTTTTATATGAGATTTTACAAATATCACCAGCCTTACTCCTGCACGACGATTCGATTCAGTTAATTTAATCGGCTAGTCCTCATTGATAACAGATGGACGCGAACTGACGTGTCAAGGGATAGCGGGTGCTCTACTAATCTAGATTGTGGTCCTACCGCGAGTCAGAGAGTACGCCTAATTAAAATTGAGTTAATGTAACTCCCCACTTACAAGATATTGTAGCTGCAAACAGCTTTAGTAAATTATAAGTTACTTCACTTCAATACTTTCCATAAAACAGTAGATTAAGCACAGAGGGAAAAGCTTCTATTCCCATTTATCATAGCGTATCCCGCATTCAAGCGCTTTCGTGGTCAAAATGCCCTGCCATCTGTATAGTACATGGACAAGTAATACATACAGAAGAATTTTTAAAATCATAAACTACCATACTTCCTGTCGGTATGGATCATTCTTAGGGTACACATTCTTCTTGGTGGGCTGGGGGGCTCCATGCTCTTCCTCCTTTTCCATCAAATCCTCCATCTTTGATACCAGTTCCTCCAGCTCCTCTTTGCCTCCCGGCCTGTATCTTGTGACCTTCTCAATATTCGCCGCTGTGACCTCGTTGACTTTACGGCCTTCATCCCTAAAGCGTGCTAATGTACGCGCTGTCATGGCGAATCGCATATCCTTTGGCCCATCAACTAGCTCCAGTATTGCGGAAGGCGCCTGGTCTTCTTTTAGAGGTTCAATTCGGAGCACCCGAGTATAGCCTCCTGGTCGGTCGGCATAGCGCTCTCGTATTGGTCCAAAAAGCTTAGGGATGAGTTCGAGTGGTTTCTGTAACATCAAAGCAAAGCGATCAGCGTTCACCATTAACTACACATATTATTCATCCCCTCTAGAACAGCATAGATCCCGTACATAAAATATCTGGTGTGCTCTCCTGCGCGAGGCCTCCGTGTTCCGTTTTCCCAATGTGACGAGCTTCTCTGCCAGCCGTTGCGCCTCCTTCGCCTTGTGCCATGTCGTGGATATTGATTCCTTTTCGAAAAGAGATGTGACGAGATTTCGGAGGAGCGCTTGTCGATGTGAAGATTTGCGGCTTAGATGGCGGTATTTGACGGCTCCGCCAGCCATGATGGAATCTTAGAAAATAACGGGAGGGAATAAATTTGCAAAGCTAAGAATCCTTTCGAATAAGTAATTAGAGTCCTCGGATATAGCTCAATGGACTCAATGCAGCATATAAGTCACTTAATCATGCTCCTGGCCATCTCATCGGTTCATTCATGAAAAAGCTTGGATCAATTCTTGCCGTTGGAAAATCAAGCCCTCCTAAGCTGAATCATGTGACAGAACATCAAAAAGCAGGCACTTTATCTAACGGAGAAACGCGTAAAGTGACCCGGCGCGCGTTTCCTGTCAATAAAACTGCAACCCCTCTGTTTTACACCACAAACACACCTATACCACCACTTGTCTTCTAATATACCCCGAACTCTTTCATCATGTATGTTTTTAAGCGAGGTAAATAAAGCAATCATGCCTTTCTTTTATTATCCAGAGACGCAAGACTGACGGGTAAACTCTTTAGATGGCCGCAAAGAGAGGGTTCAGTTCGACAAGATCACTGCCCGCGTCTCCAGGCTATGCTATGGCTTGGATCCCGAGCATATCGATGCTGCCGCAATCACCCAGAAGGTCATCTCTGGTGTGTATCAAGGCGTGACGACCGTGGAGCTAGATAACTTGGTAAATTTGTCTTCGAGATTCTTAACGCGTTTGAGTTACATGATCGTTCAATTAATGCTAACAACCACGTTAATCATAGGCCGCTGAGACAGCAGCATATATGACTGTCACACATCCTGACTATGCAATCCTCGCAGCTCGCATTGCTGTCTCCAACCTTCACAAGCAGACAAAGAAGCAATTCTCAGCTGTGATATCTGACCTATACCACTACATCAATCCCAAGAACAAGAAGCACTCGCCTATGATTTCGAAGGAAACATACGACATTGTCGTGAAACATGCGGAAGATTTGAACTCCGCCATTGTTTACGACCGAGACTTCAACTACCAGTTCTTTGGATTTAAGACACTCGAACGATCATATCTCCTCCGAATTAATGGCAAGACTGCCGAGCGCCCACAGCACATGCTCATGCGTGTTGCTGTTGGCATCCATGGCGAAGATATTGAGAAAGCACTAGAGACATATAATTATATGTCCAACAAATACTTTACTCATGCCTCGCCCACACTTTTCAACGCTGGCACTCCCTCTCCACAGATGTCATCATGTTTCCTTATCGACATGAAGGAAGACAGCATCGAGGGCATTTATGACACACTGAAAACGTGTGCCATGATCTCCAAAACCGCTGGCGGTATTGGTTTGAATGTCCACCGTATTCGTGCTACTGGCTCATATATTGGTGGAACGAATGGCACATCGAACGGCCTCATACCAATGCTACGAGTCTATAACAACACTGCTCGCTATGTTGACCAGGGTGGAAATAAGCGGCCTGGTGCCTTTGCCATGTACCTCGAGCCATGGCATGCCGATGTCTTCGGCTTTCTTGACCTCCGAAAGAATCACGGCAAAGAGGAAGTTCGTGCCCGAGACCTGTTCTATGCCTTGTGGATTCCAGATCTCTTCATGAAACGAGTCGAGCAAAATGGTGACTGGACACTCTTCTGTCCTAACGAAGCTCCTGGCTTGGCAGACGTCTATGGCGATGAGTTTGAGGAATTATATCACAGGTAAAAGCTCTTAATTTTGTTTGATAACTTGCAAAATCTAACCGATGTGATTAGATACGAACAAGAGGGCCGGGGTCGTGAGACAGTTCGCGCTCAGAAGCTTTGGTACGCCATTCTCGAGGCTCAGACCGAGACTGGCAATCCATACATGCTCTACAAAGATGCCTGCAACCGGAAGAGCAACCAGAAGAACCTGGGAACTATTCGCAGTTCCAATCTTTGCACCGAGATCATCGAATATACCGCACCTGACGAAGTGGCTGTGTGCAATCTCGCTTCTCTTGCCCTCCCGTCCTTTGTGAACTACAATCGTGGAGAATACGATTTCGCCAAACTACATGAAGTGACCCAAATCGTGACTCGTAATCTCAATAAGATCATCGAAGTCAACTACTACCCTGTTGAAGAGGCTCGCCGCAGCAACTTCCGTCACCGGCCCATTGGCCTCGGTGTCCAAGGTCTGGCCGATGCCTTCCTTGCTCTTCGACTTCCCTTCGATTCTCCAGAGGCTAAGAAGCTTAACATTCAAATCTTCGAGACCATCTACCACGCTGCACTCACCGCATCCTGCGAGCTTTCCAAAGAACATGGTACTTATGCTACCTATGAAGGCTCTCCTGTTTCTCAAGGTATCCTCCAATACGACATGTGGAATGTCACCCCCACCGACCTTTGGGATTGGGATTCACTCAAAGCATCAATCGCTCAATATGGTGTCCGCAACTCCCTCCTCGTTGCGCCCATGCCCACTGCTTCCACCTCACAGATTCTGGGCAATAACGAATGCTTCGAGCCTTACACCTCAAACATCTACTCTCGCCGTGTGCTAGCTGGTGAATTTCAAGTTGTGAACCCGTGGCTTCTGAAAGACCTTGTTGACATGGGTCTTTGGTCCGACAACATGAAGAACCGCATCATAGCTGACGGTGGTTCTATCCAGCGGATTCCAAACATTCCTGACGAAATCAAGGCTCTCTACAAGACGGTTTGGGAAATTTCCCAGCGCACCATTGTTCAAATGGCTGCCGACCGTGGTGCTTTCATTGATCAATCTCAATCCCTCAACATTCACATGAAGGAGCCTACCATGGGCAAGATCACCAGCATGCACTTCGCTGGGTGGAAGCTGGGCCTGAAGACTGGCATGTACTACCTACGGACCATGGCCGCGTCTGCCCCTATCCAGTTCACTGTCGATCAGGAAGCGCTTAAGGTCGCCGACACAAACGTCGCGCGCTCCCTTGGAACAGGAAAGAAGCGGACTATGCCAACTGGCAGCTACTCCAGCTCACCTTCTCCCTCCGCTGTTCCGCGACCAATGTATATGGCTAAGACGCCTAATGGTGCTGGAGCAAGCAACCATACACCACATGATGTCCCTACTCCTTCGAATACACCTCCCCCTACAGGTGATGCAAAGCGGCTATCAACTGGTACGCCGAAGAAAGAGGCTAGTGCCATCGCGGCGAAGCCTTTCAAGGCAGATGTAGAGGAAGGTGAAAGTCCGAAGCTACTAAGCACTGATCCAGAGAGCAAACCTGTACTTGAGGAACTTCCTGAAGCTGCAATCAGGCAAGAAGAGGACAAGGAAGAAGAGAGCGGGGCCCGAGAGGAGGATATCTATGCAGACAAGGTTCTCCAGTGCTCGATTGAGAATAAGGAGGCTTGTGTTATGTGCAGCGGATAGTATCTTTCACTTTAGGAAGGTGGAGCGCAGGGTGAGATAGGATATACATCCTACCTAGATGCTAGACGGGTGAGCGGGCAACTGCTTTCTCCTTGTCTATGTTGGTTTTATGTATTACGAGCGTGTTCTGTTTGGCTTGGAGGATGGTACCAACGGCATGATAATGGTCATTTTTACTTTCTTAGTTCTATCGCAGCCATAATAGATCAGCCATGTTTTTGTAGGGATATAGTTAATGCGAAAAGCTGCTTCTATATGCTATGTGCCATTGACAAATCCCTACGCTCAACAGAACAAGACAGCATGTTTCTATTATTGTCGAACGGACAATTAGGTATGAGAACTCTGTTTATTAAAGAGGGCTCTAGAGCCTCTATATATACACCAGATAGGTGACAAAGAGGTTGCAAATAGAATGACGACGTAGTCGTCATTTGGTAATGGAAACAGGTATTTAGACATTCGATAAGACATCTAATAAGACATAAGGAGACATACGAGGTAAGTAGCGGGGTATTAAGACAGGGTTCTAGACTTAAAGCCAGTATTAAAATAGTAGTAAGGAAATCCGATCCAGTTTAATACACCCCCCTAGCTGCATAAAGCCTTCTAGGCTACTGTAAAGTACCTAAAAAGTCACGATAGCAATTTAGTATTAAGTTAAAGAAATCCTCTATATAGTTACCTTGCCTAAATATCATTTAAATTAAATTAAATTAGATCCTTAATGTTAATAAGGTTTAATTATTAAACGAACATCTTGTGCTTTTAATAAGGCAGAGCCTTTATTAAGCCGTCTGCTATTATATCTACAGTAGGGACCTATTTAATATTAACTGTCTGAATGAGGTTATGCAATACAGCGGACACAATTACGTGAGCTAAGCGAGCTTAGGAAATCCACTAAGTTCTACCTGTACAATTAGAATAGAATTAATCTAGAATATATTAACCAGTTACCCCAACACTATTGTAATAGCAATACGTATTACCAGAAGTAATACTAACACTAATGAGTAATTATAGATTAGAAGACGTACCACCTACGAAGAGAGACGAGCTCGATTAGTCCCTGCTATAGGCCTCTACCAATTCCGTTTGCTAAGGAGTATTAGTTAACGTGTATTTAAAAAGTCAACCCCTCTTCTTAAGAGGCCCTTAATTCTTTATACATAGCCTTTAGGTACTTAAAGAACCGACCTCTATCTAATAGGCCTTTAGTTCGCGTCCATTACGCACTCTAAAAGGCGTTAGGTACTTATGGAACCAACCCCTATTTAATAGGCCCTTAGTTTATATCTATTACGCGTTTAGAACCTAAAACTAAACCTAATAAGGAGTATTAGTCTCTTTAAAAGGCTTTAGATACTTAAGGAACTAACCCTTTTAATAGGCCCTTGGTTTGCGTCCACTACGCATTTAAACTTAAAAGTTGAGCACTCGCGTCTATTACGCATTTTTATTTAGAACCTAAAAATTAAACCTAATAAGATACTAATTAATATGTTAGACATTAGGGCATAAGTTAATAAAGGATAGGAGAAGTAGGGCAAAGGCATTAACGTATAGTCCAATAACATTGGTATTAGTAGTAGTAGATTCTTTGATTAACGTCTAATATGGATCCTATTTAGGCCCACGCAGACTACTCCGTATATAAGGGAAAAGTAATATTGATGGGAAAAAACCCTTGCTATTGGGGGGGAAGGAAAAACCCTATAAGCCACCTTAGTAGGATGAAAAACCCTGATTTGCTATGCCTGCACATAGTAGCGGCCCTGTGGGCCTACAGCTACGTCCTCCTCCTTAGATGTTTTGAACTCCTTAGGAACCACTGCTTCCTTCTCTAGCTTATCCAGAGCTAGGGTTTACTATGTCCTAGCTAGGCCTTGCCAATTAATTGCTGTATATAGTTGTGTCCCATATCTTAACCACCCCCTATATGCTATCTCTTATTAACCATTGCCATATACGCCTTGCCTCCCCCCCCCTAAGGCCTATTAAAGGCGTAAGGGGGATTTATCTGTTCTACCATCCTAATACTAAAAGACGAAAGTGGGATGTGTGTATATGTGTATCTGGGTATCTTTATGCCTAGGCCCTAGTCACTAGGCCCTCTCTAAGGGCACCACTCTGTTAAGAGGAGATAAGGAAAACCGTACGAGGTTATCCAGCTGCCTTTTAGTAGTATTATGGTAGTACGGCAAGTGACCGCATACTCTGTGGGCGATTGCCCTGGGAGTTAGGAGGGGCTGTATATTTGCTTGTTCGTTCGTTTGTTCACGCTTATCTATTCGTTAATATAAGGTCGTTAATGCTTTCTATTAGGGTTTTTGGGGATGTTATTAAAAACTGCTTATCTATATTGGATTATATAGGTGCCCTGGATAGAACAGTGTAGTAGTTGTTATACTATAGAGGGCTAACAGCAGTGGTTTTCAAGATCTCACTATCTGAAATTTTTTTACCACCGCCCTTAACGCCCACAACCACCACCAGGTCCTGTCTGCACGCTGTACAACGTCTCTGCGTTGGCTCTAGATCTGAACTTTGAAGACTAGGTTCGTAGCCGTCACCACGTACAGGTGCAGAGTCCGATTTCGATGGCCTAACATTGGTATTAAGGATATTAATAACTTTATAAAGTTTAAAATCCTAAAATATAAAGTTTACGATTTTAAGAATAATGAATTATAGGAGGTCTATAAAGAAGATTTCCAAAACTTTATATTACAAAACTTTAAGGATTGTAACTAAATTAGTATCCAAAAGCTTTAAACGTTTTTATAAACTAATAGCGTATAGGTAAAGAAGTATAGAAACACTATAGTCCCTAAATCGCTATTTAATACCTTATAAGAAGAAGATCTTATAAAATGGATTAAGCTTAAGATTAGGGAACATATAGCAACTAGAGGAGAGTTTAATTTAGGACGAATTAAATACCTTTTTAAGAATAACTTTACTAGCACTAGTACTATTAAAACCCTAATCTTAACCTTACTAACCATAAACCCTACCCTACTTATAATACCACCCATAAACTGTTACAGACGCTTTAAGTAGAATATTGCGACTACTTAGAGAGGAGTTAGAAGAAGCTAGTTAGTTAATAAGGGTATGGTTTAGAATAGAACTAGTGGAACTATATAACAAAGACTAGTAAGCGAGTCATATAATATAATCTATATAACCTATGTAATCTGTGTAATCTGCAATAGAGTAAATAGAGCAGACAGAGTAGATAGAGTAAGGACTTTCTTAGGAGTATGGTTGTGTATTTAAGGACCTACAGTCCCTACCTAGATAGTTCCTTTCTTTATAGTAAATCTTAGAATATAATTAGAGTTAATCTGTTAGGCAACCACTCTACTAGTTATTATTATATTATTAACTTCTTATTTACCTATATACCTAGCCTATTAGCGAGTCTACCGTGGTATTTCCTATAAGGCTTTATTATACATTTACTACCTAGTTACGGTATTAACAAAGTTAAATAATATATCACTAAAAGCACTAGTTATAACGCCGTCTATAGTAGCTACGACCTTAGGGTCCAGTGGAGATACTAGTATAATAGATACTAGCTTATAGCTTATTACGGTAGGTTAGTTACAAAAAATAGTTAATTAATTAATAGTGTATAATTACAGCACCTGTCGTACTAACCGCGTGCCTACGCGTTCGGTGCACCAACCACCCGCTTACGCGTCTAGTGCACCCCTGAAGCACTGACTAATCAGGGGGGAGGTGCGTCAGTATATAGACCACGTAGTCTACCTCAATAGAATCGACAGTCACCACCGTCTAAATGAGCATACGATACTATACGTATTTCGTGCCCCTAGACACGACTCACTTATACCATTAAATTGGTACCGACACTGATTAGTGAGCGCGCACAGATCAGGAGATACGTACTTGCTTGGAAGACGTCCAACGCTCCACCTTGCAAGCCCCTATTTCAGTTGAAGAGAATTAAAGTACTCTAGATTTAGAAGACGTCTGACGCTCCATCTTACCTAGAATTACCTTAAATCTACCCTGGTTTTGGAAGACGTTTACGCTCCACCTTAATTAGAGATATTGACTACTGTACTAGTAGTCAACGCAACCACGTTAAGAATATAATCACACCAAGAACGCGACCACTATACCCTACTAAAATACCCCAGCCTCCTCTCTAACCCCTTACGGAGACCCCTTACCCTTTTACGAACCGTTATGGACCTGTTAATCACTTTTACGGACCGTTACGGAGACCTCTTACCCTCCTGCGAACTACTACGGACCTGTTAAGACCCTATGGAGACCCCCTTACCCTTCTATGAACCGTTACGGGCCCGTTAACCGATTTTACGGACCCTTATAAGACTTCTTCCACCCGCTACGCACCACACTATACTACACAGTATGGCAGATATTAGCAAGCAGGTTAATAAAGGTCAAAAGAAGTAGAGATAAGGAGTTGACGTTATATCTATAGATAACGTTAACAACTAATTAAATTTAAAATCCTTAAGTACGAATACTTTAAGCTTATAAACGTTAACCTATGGGAGCAATACTAGGAAGACTTTGTAGACTTTATGGAAGCTATCTTTAAGGAATGCAACCCCACTACTATCCGTAACCTATGGACCCTTTTACGTAACCAAGGCATATGGGTTGAAAGGAATAAATGGGTTACTATCGCATGGTCCTTGTATAATATAATACATGAGGAGGACCAAACGGAATGGACTAAGGAAGAAATCCTAGACGAGTATAACACTACTAAGGAACTCTTTGCTTCTTCTAAACTTAATATAATCGCTGGCCTTATACCTAACCCTCTTAACTAAATTCGTCCTATAAACCTAAGCAGTTTTAGAATCAACCTTACTGGCCAGAGCACACCCACTGCCTAAGTTACAGATCCGTAAACCGCCTAAGTTATAGATCCGCAACCTGTCTAAGTTATAAATCCGCAACCTACCTAAGTGAAGACCTATGGTAAGGAGTTAGCTAACCTAGCTAAGCTCTATACCGACGAATCTAAGTACAGCGGTGAAAACGATAACTTTGACTTTAAACTAACTATCTTTATAGACCTCTGTTAAAAGGCTAATATTTCTAAATAGGAGTTTAGCTAAGCCTACTCTACCATGCTGCGCGGCCTAGCACTTAACCACTACTATACCAACCTTAAGAGCAACCCCCTTGGTATTCCCTTTGATAAGCTATACAAAGCTACACGTAACTACTTTAAAGGACTGGAATATAAGCGTAATATTCTTACCTAATGGAATGCAACTAAGCTACGGACCGTAATTGACAAGAACACTAAAAAATTGACTATAGAGTGTCTGCAGATTCTTATTAAAGACCTCCAGCACCTATAGCACGGCCTTAACACTAAGCTTTGAATAGACGACTTCCTGCACAACAAACTTATTACAGCTTGCCAGGAAGTAGAGCCCTATAAGTATACCTACTATAAGCCTACAGATACCTTAGCTGGCCTTATTAATAATCTACGCTCCTTTATTGTAATATACGAAGTCTTAAACCCACCGAGCAGCACTTAAGCCTTCGCTACGGATATCCAATATCTGTAAATAAACTTAGACGTCTACTTTACAGACCGCCACTACTGCTAGCAGCACCCGTACCGACTAAGTCCTACCCGTAACCCCCGCAGCAACCCCCGTATAAAAATATACCCCCGCAGACAAACCAGTTAGAAGTGCTTTGTGTACGGTAAGAAAGGATGTTGGTCTATAAAGTATACCTAGAAAGAACGTGATAAGTCTAGGAAGAGACTTAATAACCGGATTAACCAGTTTATTTTGGAATACGAAGGAGAGGAAGCAGAGGAGCCCCCTAATAAGTTAATAGAAGCCCTTATAATTAACTTTAACTTAGACGCTTAAGAATAGGAGACCTTAAAAACATTCCTAACTACTTTTAGACCTTTTACGGACAGTTAAGCCTTTAATACTATGACCATATTAGCCGACCGCTCCTTTATACACTTAATTACACCTGAAAACTGGCCCGTAAGTACACCCGTTGGACCTATTACGGACGTTATAGACCGCGAACAGGACCCATTTGCATATATTACTACAGAACGCTATACCCCTAAAGAATTCTATAGCATTATAATCGATATAGGTGCCTCTAAGAAGTCTACTATAGGTTATGGACAATACCTTGTATATAAGACTACCGTAAATGATAATATGGATATTAACACTATGCAAGCTAGGGCCGTAAACGTCTAATTTGGCATTGGTTTAACCGCATTAATTAGATTAGTTGCAGTTAAGACCCTAATTAGCCTAGTTAACTTCCATATAGTAAAAGCGGACACCCCTTTTCTACTCTGTCTTGTAGATATGGATAGGTTATAGGTCTACTATAATAATATTACGGACACCTTAACTAGCCCCGCAACTGCCCTAGGAAGTAAGTATATTACCCTACTAATTATACAACGATTTGGACACCCGTTCCTTATATAGGGAGAGACTTTATGGACCTATATTTAGGAATCTTTTAACTATAACCCGTGCTACCTTACTAGTACTGAAATCCACCATTTGCACCGCCGTTTTGGCCACCCGTTAGCCGAAAAGCTATATAGAGTTCTTGAACACTCTAGACATAACAACGTTAATAGGAAGGCAATTGACCACCTAACCAAATACTGCTCTTTTTGCTAGAAATACGGACGTTCCCTAGGCAGATTTAAGTTTACCCTTTATAAGGACCTTAACTTTAACCACTTAGTGTATGTGGATATTATGTATATTAACGGCAGTCTAGTATTATATATAGTTGACAAGGCAACCCGCTATTAAGCCGCCCGTTAGTTGCAAAATATATCTATAAAATATACTTAGGATATTTTACGGACCTACTGGATTGACACATACCTTAGACCCCCTAAGTATATCACCTATGACGCTAGTAGGAACTTTATCAGTAAGGAATTCTAATAGTACGCTACAGCTATGGCTATTTTAACAAAAGCTATTCTAGTTAAGGCGCACTGGTCTGTTGGACTTATTAAGCGAGCTTACCTAGCTTTACGGAGAGCTTACCAGATTATTATAGACGAGTGTAAGAATATCTAAAAAGAACTGGCTTTATAGATGGCTATAAAAGCCGTTAATAATACCACTAGCCCTGACGGACTAGTACCTACCCTCTTAGTCTATGGAGCCTACCTAAGGATAAGCAAACTGGACCCTCCTGCCCCGTCTATTATGGATTGAGCAGCTGTAATACGGAAGGCAATAGCTGAAATAGTTAAATTACGGGCTAAATAAACTGTTAATAATACTTTACACCACCGTAACGGACCTAATATGACCCTAGTATATAACCTCCCGCTTAACTCTGAAGTCCTCATATAGCATAAAAGCGGTAATTGGACTAGACCTTACCGTCTACTAGCCGTAGAAGATGAGACCTGCTATATATAGCTCCCTAGCGGACTGATAAGCTTTAGAAGCATATCCGTAAAACCCTATTTTTAGTCCGAAAATATCTATGATGTTAAGCTAGACGAACCAGAAGCACCCGCTAAATTGGATAAACTAGAAGCACCCTTACCTACCCTAAAGGTCCCCTAGAAACCCAATGAACCTACGGAACCTACTATAAAGCGTGGCTGAGGACGCCCCTATAAGAACCCTATAATGGAGAATTACCTAACCTCTGTAGGCATATCCGTAAAGTAATCTCCGCCTGCGGATATATCAGTTCTAGTATAGGAAACCCCTTTTATGGACTTACAACGCAAAGAGATTAACAGACTACTTAAGAAGGGCGTCTTTACGGTTATAACGGAGAGAGACATTCCGTAAGGCGTCCATATATTTAACTTGCGCTTTGTTAACGAAATTAAGCACCCTAGTACTAACAAAGCCTTTAAAAAATTAAGGCTTATTATATAAGCCTATAACGACCAAGGAAAGGACTTAGTCCTTATATAATCGCCTATAATTTAACGAGTTAGCTAATAGATTATACTTGTACTTATGCTGGGGCTATAGTAAACCAAACCCGTAGCCCTCTATTTATGGGATATCTTATAAGCCTATATGCAGTCTAATATCTACCTAAGTAGGGATATCTTTATATAACTACCCTATGAGCTTAACCTACAACTAGGAATAATTTTATGGGTTATAAAACCCCTGTACGGAGTACTAGAAGCTAGAAACCATTGGTTTAAGATATACTATTAGTACCACATCTATAAACTTAAGATGGAGCAGTTAACCTATAACCCTTGCCTCCTATATACCCAATTAAACGGCTTTGGTATTATTGGACTCTAAACAGATAATACCCTCTTCTTAGTAGACTAGATATTTGCGGATGCTAAAGAGACTAAACTGTAAGAAGCTAAGTTCCTGGTAAAGCTGTAAGAGTAGTTAACTAAGCAGACTCTAATTAAGTTTAACAGAGGCTTAATTATATAAAAGGGCAACTTAATTTAGCTAACCTAGGAACGCTAAGCTTAAAACTTAAAGCTTATTATAGTAAAGCCTATGGACCTTACTAGTTCCCGCGGAGAGACCTGTAAGACCGTAAATACAAAGGACTAATACGCTGTATAGCGTGCAAGAGGCGCCTATATTGCCATAGTCTGCTAACCTAAATCTGCCTACGACTTGTCCTTTGCGGCCTAGACAGTAGATCCGTAAGAAGAAAATATTAAGTAGCTTAATAAGCGCATTTAATGGCAGATTAATAATGCGATAAAGAACTTACTTTTGTACCACTAGACCTAAATTTTATTAGCGTAATAGTATTTACGGACGCCTCCTTCGCTAATAATAGGGACCTGTTATCGCAAATTGGCTTCGTAATTGTACTTACGGACTATAATTAAGACGCAAATATACTGTACTGGTCTTTAATTAAATGCAAGCGAGTAACCCGCAGTGTACTAGCTTCTGAACTATATGCACTAGCCTATGGCTTTAATATAGCAGCCGTAATTAAATTAACGATCTAGAAGATCCTATAATTGGAGCAGCTACCCTTGGTTTTATGCACTGATTTAAAATCCCTCTATAACTGCCTAGTTAAACTAGGCACGACATAGAAGAAGAGGCTTATGGTCGACCTAATGTGCTTATATTAGGCCTATGAACGACGCGAGATTATGGAAGTTAAATGGATTAGCAGCGGAGACAATCTAGCAGACGCTATAACTAAGGCAAAGCTATGTTAAGCTCTTAAAACCCTAATTAACACGAACAAGCTTAACCTAAAGGTTACAGAATGGGTAGAGCGAGACTAACGGAGTATTTATGGTTCAGTTACGGCCCGTCAGAGGGCCATACGGTACATTTACGGCCCGTTAAAAGGCCGTACAGTTCATTTTACGGACCGTAAGTAGGACTTACGGCCAGATTGGAGCACCATTTGGAAGGCAACCCAGAAGGCACCTTAGGAGGGATTTCCTATGTATTTTCTTATGTGTTTTATGGTTCTATTAAGGCAATTACGGAGGCTATACATAAGTGGTTTCATTTTCCAAGTACCGCCAGTGTATAATTACAGCACCTGTCGTACCAACCGCGTGCCTACGCGTTCGGTACGCCGAGTACGCGTTTACGCGTTCGGTGCACTAACCACCCGCTTACGCGTCTGGTGCACCCCTGAAGCACTGACTAATTAGGGGGGAGGTGCGTCAGTATATAGACCACGTAGTCTACCTCAATAGAATCGACAGTCACCACCGTCTAAATGAGCATACGATACTATACGTATTTCGTGCCCCTAGACACGACTCACTTATACCATTAAATTGGTACCGACAAATAGATAATAATTAAATACTTAAAGACCGAATTAATGGAATTGGAGTAGCTAAGGTTAAGTTACCCTTAATTAAGCGATTCTTAGAAGAGAAGTTAAAGCTTAAGGGATTCCTTATATAAATGCACTTTAAGGTTATACAGAAAGGAGCAAAGCTAGCAATACCCATAGACTAAGTCGCGTATATAGGGTTATTATTTTTATTATTTTTATTTTTTTATATCCAATTGTATTATACTACGTATAATACTGCGCATGCAGCCTCTAGGCTATGGCGCTATAGTTCTATATACATGAATCCTTTCTAGGCATCTTAACATATACTAGTAGCTATGTCCTAGTAGTTTATAAACCCCTAAACTAGGAGTTTATAGTTCCTTAGTAAAACACTAAGTTACTACAACTACTAGGGAATGAGAAAACGGTAGGAAAACCCATGAGAAATCCTAACACCTATCCCTATCCTTTTGCAATTTATTTCTATTCTTTTGCTCTCTACTGTCCTTTTAAGAGCCTAG
>Ga0307507_10001170_pt1 | contig 58243 bp, 12 predicted proteins | sample 7_EM_MG_FD_207223 | JGI IMG/M metagenome (GOLD analysis project Ga0307507, IMG submission 207223) | Populus trichocarpa ectomycorrhiza microbial communities from riparian zone in the Pacific Northwest, United States - 7_EM | ecosystem: Host-associated > Plants > Roots > Unclassified | place... | reverse complement strand
GAGACGGATCACGGGGTTTTCTCAAATAGAGTTTTCTCCCCACATGTATATAAGGAGTAGTCCGCGTGGGCCCAACAGGGATCCGAATCGGACGTTAAGCAATGAATAATAATAATAATAATAATATAAATACCTTAACGTTGCGGAGTTCTTCGCGGAGTACTTCTATTAATTACTAGTACTGGGCTTCCAGTACAGCCTACTACTAAGCTAAGGCGTCTATAAAGGACTGTTATATTATGGTTAACTATTCCCTAATTAGGGTTATAATACTTATAGTTATCAAAAGGGATTTGGGTTCGTTTGCTATTTTAATAATAGTTATTTTAACGCAATATAATATAAGGGCGCGAAGAGGCTTTGGGGAAGATTTAAAGGAATAATATAAATTCTATCTAAATCTAAGGGTATATAGCTCTTGTAAAGTACAAGATGTTACGTAAAGAAGAGAAAGGAATATAGGAAACTTGTAATTAAATATTTAGGGTCTTAGCAGTAAACGCATAAGCACAAGCCTACGCGGATTTTAATAGGTTTCGACCAAATTCCATTACATTAGTGAAATTTAGTGGAATTTGATCAAGTTAGCGGAATTTAGCAGAATTTAATTGACTTAGCAGAATTTAGCAGAATTTGATTAAAGTGTCAGAATTTATCTATTAAGTGTTTTACTAAGACATTCCTACTGTAACTAGGCTAGTCTTATTATAGATAATTAATTTAGGAGCGCCATAGATCTGGTAAATATTATTAATATATATACGGGCTATATCTTTTATAGTTATAGTCTTAAAGTAAGTAAGGGAAATGGCTTGCTTACTTAGTTGGTTAACTACTATAAAGGCTATATTATAGCCATGTTTGTCCTTTAGGAATAATTTAAAGTCTATTATAATATACTATTAAGGGCGTTTAGGAACTGTTAGTAGTTATAACTATCCAAGGGTTTAATCCCTAGGGGTATCTACCTATTTATAAACATAATAATTCCTAATAAATTATTCTATATTGGATAGGAGTCCTTACCAGTAGTAGTAAGACGCTAGTAATTAGTGGGTCTTATCTTAACTAGGGTATGCCGTAGAGACTTAATAGTGGGCTTTACGGATTAGCTCTGTTTATAAGTTGTTAACGTTTAAAACTATAAGCCGTTCTTAGTATAAGAGTAGTCCATCTTCTATTTCTAAATTAAGGTTGCCTTCTATAGCTTAGTTATAGAGGGCTTTTAAGCATTTAGCTATATAGTTTGTGATTAAGATATAGTTAATTAGTTTTATTAGTTTATCTAGGATCTCTCCTTCTATAGGCGCTAGCTTATTCCGTCTAGAGCTTAGTTTCTTAAGAATATATAGGTTAAGCTATTTGGAACGGAGGAGGGTATATATCTAGTGCTAAGCCTTTAGCTTATCCTGTGGTTCTATATCCTATTCTTTTTAGGTAAGGGTATTAGCTTTAAAATTTTGCCTACTAGGGCGGTATATAATTATAAAGAAGAACTAGGAGAGTATTTTAGCCTACCTGGCCTATTAACTAGTAAGTTACTTTATAATTAGTATAAATTTTAATCTAAGAGTCTGTGCTTTTAAGCTCTATATGCTACTAGGATAATAATTATATAATAGCTAGCATTTCCTTATTATATACCTTATAGTTATACTTAGCTAGGGCTATTATCTTTAAGAAAAAACATAATAGGGTATTACTTACTATTTAAGTATAACTATAAGAGAACCCCTACTACTACTTTATAGGAGGCGTCCGTTTCTAGTATAAATTTAAAGTTTAAGTTATAGTAACGGAGAATTAGGGAGGAGATTACTTAGTTTTTTAACTTCTTAAAAGCTTTTATATAATTATTATTAAAAATAAAAGGCGTGTTGTTCTTAGTTAGTTGTATAAGAGGCTTAGCCATAACCCTATAGTTATAGATAAACTAGTAGTAAAAGTTATAAAAGCTAAGAAAAAACTAGATGCCTTTTATAGTATAAAGGGGTTTCTAGTTATATATCGCCTTAACCTTTTTAGGGTTAACTTTAATTCCTTTTATACTAACAATAAACCTAAGGTACTTTATTAATTTTACTCCAAATTTGCATTTCTTAATATTAACTTATAGGCCTATATTCTATAACCTCTCTAGAACCTTTTAAACGTAAACTTAGTACTTAAGTTTATTATTTAAGGATATAAGAATGTTGTCTAGATATACCGTGCAGAATTCGTTAAGGTAGTTAAAAAGAATATTATTTATATACCATTAGTACGTGGCTAGCCTATTTATTAGTCTAAAAGAAAGGACTTTATATTTATAAAAACTATAGCGGGTATGGAACGTTATTAGATTCTCTAATATAGGGTCTATTCTAATTTAGTAGAAAGCTTAGCGGACATTAAGCTGTATAAAGATTTTAGCTTGGTTTAGATGTATAAGGGTCTTATTAATTAGGGGGAGAGGGTAATAATCTTTCTAAGTAATAGTATTTAGTTTTTAATAGTTAATATAGAAGCGGAGGCCTTTATTAGGTTTTTTATAAATAAAATAGGGAAAGTAAAAGGGGCCTAACTTAGTTTAATAAACCCTTTATAGAGGTTGTTAATTAAGTACTATTTTATAGCTTTTAGTTCTTCTATAGTTTGCTAGTAAAGGGGGCTGTAACCTAAAGAGTTATTGGCCTCTAATTAAATCTTATAATTATAGGTTTAGTAGGGGAGTAGCGTATCTAAAGCTGCTTTTAAGAACGCGTCCCTATAGTTTAAGAGGTAAGTAGGGAGAAGGCGCTTAATTAGTTCTTTATTAGTTTCTTTTACTAACCCTTTTTTCTTCTTGTTAATAGTCTAGTTAATTTTATATAAGCTAGTTATAAAAACCTTGTTGTTCTTCTAATATATATTAAAGTAAAAACTTATAGCACTAATTGCCGCAATGTCTACTATAGAGGTGTTATATGGTAGTAGGGGTGTCCGTAGCCTTAGGGGCTTTTAGTATATTAGCGTTATCCTTATTCTTTTTAGCTCTTACTACATCTTCTAAAGGTTATCTTTTATATTCTATTAGTACGTCCTCTTCTATATTAGCCAAATCTCCGCAATTTAGAAGCTATCTATATTACTATTTGTTCTACTTCTATAAATAGAGTCCTTTTTAATTGTAGTGCTTTAGGGGAGTATTATTGTTAGTACGAAGTTCCTACTAGCCTTATAGCGGTATCTTCTTAGGCAAAGGTTAGGTTACAGTCCCTTATATCCCATTAATAGACAGGGCTAGCCTTTACGGCTAATATCTTATAGTTGGTCCGAATTTCTTTAACAAAGAAGGGTAATTTTGGTCTATTCTCTGGCTAAATAAACTGTCTTTATCGCACGTTTAGCCAAATATTAAAGTAGGATATCTATTTTTGGCTAAGGATTATATTATAGGACCCTAGGTCTAGAATGCAGAAGGGGATACTAAACTAGTATTATCCATTAATATTAATATATAGCTTTAAGACATAGGTAACCGGCTTACTAGCTTAACTATTATAGCCTTTTACTTAAACAGGCTTCTTTAGTTGGGTAGTATTTATATTTAAGAACTTAGCAACGTTATTTATATAAGTAATATTTATAAAGGTAAAGCTATTTACTCTAGTGTTAATAAGAGCAGTTATATTAACTCTATATCTATTTTAAGATACTATATATAGAACTACAAGTATTTTCCACCTATTAGCTAACTTAGATTAATTTCTTTAAGATTAATAGAATACCCTAGGGGAAATTCTTTCCCTAGGGTTCTTCTTTTTCTAACTTATTAGACATTTCTTCTTCCTCTATTTCATTAATATTACCTATATCCTTTAGCTCTAGGCAGGATATAGTAAAGTAGCTATTTTTTCCGTAATTAAAGCACGTGACTATAGCAGGGTTAATTAGGGTATTGCGATAAATATTAGCTAAAGGCGTAGTATATAGCAAGTTAGGCGAGGCTTATTAGTAGGTAGTTATAACCACTTTTAGTATAAGGGCGGTCGTGGTTTATCTTCTAACGCTAGCTCCTATTAGTATAGCGGATAGGTTCCAATTACTTTAGAACTACTTTAGTTGGTTAAAATAGGCATTAATTTATTTTAGTTCTAAATCTAGTAATAAACATTAGGCTACAAGTCTTTAGTAAGTTAGTAGGTTATTTAAAGATATCGCAATCTTCTCTTATAGTTAGACTATTAGCTTATTATATAGGTCTAAACGGTAGTTCTTAGGGAGAACCTAGCCTTTACCTACTAGGTATAAGAATTAGGTCTAGAACTTAGTAAAGGATTAGTTTAATTTTATTATTAAGCGGTTATAATTATAGCAGGCATCCCGTACTTTATTTAGATTAACATAAATAGCAGCTAAATACTATATTATTTTATTAATAGATATAAACCAAATAGGTAACTTGTTCTTAAACTTAGCTTAAGGTATTACTAGGCGTCCCTAATAGTTTAACCAAAGAGGTAGAGCATTTTAGCTTCTTTAGAGGGGAAATAGTTATGGTTAATATAAAGTTTTCCTTATATTTAGATCCTCTAATTCTTAAAGGTAGGGTCTATCCTATTAGATAGTGGTTAAGGGTTAAAGAGCCTAACGGACTTTAATTACTTTATTATTATATCCATACTCTCTAATATATTATATTTGGATAAGTAAATAGGTTAACTAAGGCTTTATAAAGGGAAGGCTAGGCTATTTTATAAGGTAGTAAGGCTTTTTAAAATCTCCTTTAAAGTCTCTTATATGCTTTAGGCTTAAAAATAATTGACCTTCTAATTAGCTGCAAGGGCATAAATCTGCTTGTGCATATCTATAACGTCGTTATTATCTTTAATTTCTAATCCCAATTGGATTTTGTGTTCCTCTTAGGTAAAGGCAGGTCTTTTAAATAAGCTTACTTTAGGTGCCATTGTTAGCTTTCTAAGGTTTATTAAAATTATATAATTTGGTTTTAATTCTGGGTGTTACGGACAGCTTAAGTACAATATTACAACTACTTAGAGAAGAGTCGGAAGAAGCTAGTTGGTTAATACAAGCACGGTCCAGGATAGAACCAGTGGAACTATATGATGAGGAATAGTAACCGAGGTCACATAGCGTTAAACGTATTGGCTATGTTAAACAGAAGGGACGTTACGTTTAATATAGACAACACGTACCTCACGTATAAGGGAGGATTTCTTAGGAGTATAGGTATATATTTAAAGGACCTTAGTCCCTACCATAGATAGTTCTCTCCTTATAGTAAATCTTAGAATACAATTAGAGTTAATCTATTAGGCAACTACTCCACTAGTTATTATTATGTTGTTAAATTATTCTTACCTATATACCTAGCCTAATAACAGAACCCACCGTAGTTACTGCTACAAGGTTCCGTTACATATTTACTACCAAGGTTACGGTATTAAATAAGGTTAAATAATATGCCACCTAAAGCACTAGTTACGACGCCATCAACAGCAGCTACAACCTTAGGCTTAGGAGGAGATACTAGTATAGTAGATATAGATTCTTAGCTAGTTACGCGAAGTTAGTTATAAGAAATAGTTAATTACTTATAAGATAATAATAGAGTACTTAAAGAATATATTAATGGAATTAGAGCAGTAAAGATTAAGCTACCTTTAATTAAACAGTTCTTAGGAGAGAAGTTAAAGCTTAAAGAATTTTTTACACAGATGCACTTTAAGGTTATATAAAAAGGAGCGAAGTTAGCAATATTGTTAGATTAAATAGCCTATACAGGATTATCCCTAACGGGGAGGGCACTTAAGTGGTTTAAACTATATCTCACGGAGATACAGACTAATGGCATAATAACTACCAACCAGGACATACAGTATGTGTTTACCAGTTAGAACGGGTTTACGGAATAGTTAACGTAGATATTTAGAGACCTAGAGGTAATAACCACAGCAGAACAAAAGCTTTAGAACTTAGTATAACGCACTTTAGCAATTAAGTATATAACGCAGTTTTAAATATTAGCTATATAGGTTAAATAGAACGACAAGGCGCTTATAGTATAGTATAAACAAGGACTTAAGGCTAAAGTCTAGGATATAATTATCCTAATAGAAGATGCGGATACCCTAAGGGAGTTAATAGATTAGTTAATAAAGATTAATAACAGAATCTACCAAAGGGAACAGGCTAAGAAGGGTTAGGACAGAGTTCCACAGTTATATAAGGCATAGAGTACGTAATGACCGATACAGAGTTAAAAACTATAGAATGGCGCAGAGCTAATAGACCTAAGTAGTACCAAAGAAACCCAAAAACAGAAAAAGAAACTATAGAAACCTAGAGGTTAGGGATCTAGTAATTAAAGGACTAAGGAATAAAGGCCAAACCAGGGATCTTAGCAGCAGAAGATATTTAGGTGGACTCTATAACAAAATTAATGGTTTAGAGATAGAGCTTACATAAATTACGGAAAAAAATGTCATTTCGCTAGAGACTATAGAGGTAGTTAGAGTAACTACGCAGTAAAGGGAACCAGACTAGCAGGAGATATAGTAGTAGTAAATTCTTTAATTAACGTCTAATACGGATCCTATCTAAGCCCACGCAGACTACTCCGTACACAAGGGAAAAGTAATATTGACGGGAAAAAACCCTTGCTATTAGGGGGAAAGGAAAAACCCTATAAGCCACCTTAGTAGGATGAAAAACCCTAAATTACCATGCCTGTATGTAGCCACGGCCCTGCGGGCCTATAGCTACGTCCTCCTCCTTAAATGTTTTAAACTCCTTAAAAACTACTGCTTCCTTCTCTAGCTTATCCAGAGCTAGGGTTCACTACGCCCTAGCTAGGCCTTGCTAATTAATTACTATATGCTTATAGTTGTGTCCCGTATCTTGACTACCCTCTATATGCTATCTCTCTTATTGACCATTGCCATATACGCCTTGCCTCCCCCCCCCTAAGGCCTATTGAAGGCGTAAGGGGGATTCATCCGTTCCAATTACCGTAATACTAATAGCGGGATATTGTGTGTTGGGTATCTTTTATGCCTAGGCCCTAGCTAGGCCCTTTCTAAGGGTCACCACTCTGTTAAAAGGAGATAAGGAAAACCATAGGTCGCAATCCAGGCTGCTAGGTATTTAGTACTTGCAAACGGCAAATAACCGCATGCTCCGCGGGCGATCACCCTAGGGGTTAGGAGGGGCTATATATTTACTTATTCATTCGTTCGCGCTTATCTGTTCGTTAATATAAGGTCATTAATACTTTCTATTAGGGTTTTTAGGGATGTTATCGAAAACTGCTTATCTATGTTGGATTGTATAGGTGCCCTGGATAGAACAGTATAGTAGTCATCATATTGTAGAGGGCCAATAGTAGTGGTTTTTAAGATCTCACCATCCGAAAATTTCTCACCACTGCCCTTGACGCCTATAACCACCACCAGGTCCTATCCGCACGCTATACAACATCTCTGCATTGGCTCTAGATCTGAACTTTAAAGACCAGGTTCGTAGCCGTCACCACATACAGGTGCAGAGTCCAATTTCGACGGCCACAGGAGATATATACATACAAAGGGACGAAGGTGCACTACAAAAAATAAAAAAATGTTTAATTAACAGTTTTGCGTTTTATTACAACAACGCATACTAAATTTATAAGGACGCTAAGTACGGCGCAAGCTATTAGCTATAGGAGCTATTACTATCTAAGTTTAAAGGAACTAACAAACCAGCTCGCAGATCAGATATTAAGGATAATAAATTTAACACAAGTAAAGCATTTACCAATAATAAGGCAACAAAGGCAGCTTACTAGGAGCATGCAAACCTTAAAAAAATTAAAATAGAAGTAAAGACTAAGACTATTATAGAACAAGGTTCAGTAACGGGTATTATAACACCATTAGATACAATTTCCATCACTTTACAAAACAATAGGAGTAATATTTAAAAGAAACTAAGTAAGCAGATAACTGCTAGTGCTAGCTTATCACTTAATAAAGGCAAAAGGCCATAGGTCTAAAATTCTCATAATAAGATAAGGAAGGCTCTAGACTTATAAGATATAATAAGGACAGCTCAAGAACCCATAACAGATAAAAACCAAAAGGAAAGGGCAGCGACTTAGTTTATAGATAAATAAATAAGTATAGGACGCAAGTTTAAAAACTACAAGTTTAAGGAACAAATAAGAACGTTAGCAGTCCTAGGTAAACGCAGTATTTAGCCTAAAAATTAAAAAATCGGTACCAGGATTAAAAAGTAAGATAGCTATAAGGATCTAGCTATAAGACGCAGAAAATAAGAAACTATAGATAAGTTCAGGACAAGAATTATCACATAGCAGGAATAAAAACTAGACTAGAGATCTAGCGTATTAAACTATAGAAGGGACAGAGTACCTATATAAAGAATTATTAATAGGCCGAGTGCAGGAATATTAAGGGTAAAGTGGTTAAAAGAACTAAAATAAGAAGAGAATCTAGATATCCTAACCAGATTTAAAGAAAGACATACTAAAGGATATTACAATACAGCAATAATAAGGTACTTTCTTATAAATAGACCATACACACTAAACCAGTTGTATGGAAAGTGGTATAGGCAACGACATAACAATAAATAGGAAGATTTTTATATATAGCTAGATAAAAAAGTAGTCTAAGACCAACCTATTACGGAAAAACGCATAAGTTATATTAAAGGAGTATTAATTATAATATTAAGGAACCTAGAAGAAGGATCTAGGGACTAGAGAAGTAAGAGATAAGTCTTAGTACCCGTAAATAAAAGACTAATAGCAAGATTGGCAAACCAGAGGTTTAAACTTAAAGATAAAGATAAACCAAGAGTTAACCTAAGTCACTTAGCGCATTATACACTATTATAGATAGCTTGTATGGATAATATATGCAACATGCATAGAGTACCAAAAAATAAGAACCGAAAATACCTAACAAGGATATATTAGGCACTAAAAGAAAAGCAGTTTAGGAACACTAAGTATATATATAGATAGCACCCAGTAGAAGTACAAGGTTAAGGGGACTTAACACTTTAACTAGGAAGATTCCTTACGGAAGAATGCCTAGATAGATAATAGTGGTAAAAGTACCCAGAGAACACTTATTTATGGCATATAGAGGAAAAGAAACAAACTAAATATTGGCCTAAGTTAGACTAAGTACACACAGGATCTAGCAGCCAATAGTTAGGAAAAGGGGAGGCACATAGGACTAGAGGGAACCAGTATTAGAGCCTTAGACCCTTAAAGGAGTTTAAAAATAACACCTAAACCTATAAGTTAAGTGGCAAGATTAACAGTTTAAGGCATTAGTAAATAGTAGAGCAATAAGGAACCACATATCACTAAAGGTAGTAGAAAGAATAGGGTTACTATATAAATAAAAGGAACACCCGTATCTATTTACAACGATTTTAGGAGATTAGATAGCCTATAAAGGAGGCATTATTAATCTTAAAACAGGACCTATTTAGTTAACTATTAAAGGGAAACCAGTAAAGATGTTTTTTAATATCCTACTATTAGGACAGGACGAGGCGATACTAAGAATACCTTAGTTATAGGAGTATAATCTAAAGATTGATTGGGTTACAGGTTAGGTCAATATTAAGGATACTTAATAACGTAAAGTGCGACAATAAACTAAGTTGGTATAGTACCAAGTTAGAGCGACATATAAGGAGACTAAGTGAGGCTTAAGTTATGTACCAAAGAGATACCACAAGTATAGTAAAAAGTTATGGTTACTAGAAAGTAAAAAGCTACTAGAGTATATAGCATAGAACCATAAGATAGAGTTAAAAGGAGAAACAAATCTAAAGTTCTTTCTAATCTACAAGCTTACTAAAACAGAGTCAGTAGCGCTTAAGAAGTTTGTCCAGGAGAACTTATAAAAGGGATACATTAGACCGTTATAGTCGTTAGTAGGATATCCAGTACTATTCATCCTAAAGAAAAATGGAAAACTTAGGATATGTATTAACTATAGACAGTTAAACAGTATTACTAGAAAGGATAGGTATCCTTTACCCTTAATTAGCGAAATCTAAGATAGGATAGGCAATGCGCAAATCTTTATAAAGATAGATCTAAGATAGGCGTACCATTAGATTAGAATCAAGAAAGGCAATAAATAGAAGGCAGCTTTTAGGTTAAAAAAAAGGACTATATAAACCATTAGTTATGCAATTCAGGCTTACAAATATACCAGTAATATTCTAGAAGCGAATTAATAGTGTATTAGGAGAACACCTTAATGAATTTATCATAGTATATCTTAATGATATTATCATCTACTTAATAAGTGAGGAAGAATATAGAGAACACGTTAAATAGGTCTTAAAAAGACTATAAAAAGAATAGATGCCAGTAGTAATTGAGAAATGCAAGTTCTTTATAAGGAAGACCGATTTTATAGAATTTATTATTAAACTAGGAAAAATTAGTATAGACCCAAAGAAAGTTAAAGCTATAGTAAGTTAGCAAGAACTAGAGAATATTACATAGTTAAGATCGTTTCTAGGGTTTTGTAACTACTATAGGAGGTTTATAGCACAGTGGTTAAAGAACATTAAGCCATTTACTTAATTAATAAAGAAGGAGGAACCATGGGTTTAGAGAAGTAAGTAGAAAAAGCTATTCTAGGAACTTAAAGAGTTATTTACCTAAGAACCAATCCTTAAGATCTATTAACCAAAGTTAGACACGGTTGTTGAAATAGATATATTAGACTTTGCACTAGGAGCATGTTTGCTATAGAAGCATTAAGACACATGGCATCCAGTAGCGTACTATAGTTAAAAAATAACACCACTAGAGTTAAACTACAATATTTACAACAAAGAGTTGCTAGGCATAGTTATAGCACTTAAGGAATAGAAAGCATTCTTACAAGGCACAAAGAAACCGTTTATAGTTAAGACGGACTATAAGAACCTTACAGGATTCCTAATAATAAAGGAACTCAACCAAAGACAGGTTAGATAGGCGGAAATGCTTATAAAATACTATTTTAAAATTTAGTATACTAAGGGTACAGACAATGCATAAGCAGACGCTCTAAGCAGGAAAGCTAAACTATAGAACAATAAAAAGCTGTTAGGAGCTTTGTTACGAAAGGATTAAGATAGGTTAATTAGGTATAATTATCTAAAGATTATAGCAACTAAGGAAAGTCAGATCCACAAATTACTAGAGAGTAATTAGACACAGAAGATCTAAGAAGTATAGGCAGAAGATCCAGACTTAGAGTAATACAAAAATAGAAAAGCAATGTCACGGATTGAGCACAAGCGATGATAATATATAGCGAAGTAGATATTATTAAGCTATGTATATAAACTGTGTAATGAAGTCAAGACGTTGCGTGAGGAAAGGAAAGTAGGAAACAGGGGAAAAAGGGTATATAACGTTCGCTTAGTTGCTAGGTTAACGGGTACTGTGCTACGCACGGGCAGGGTAGAGCTTAGGTGGCGGTTCTGGTAGAACTTGGCAGAATTTGGCAGTTAGAGGTCCTTGAAGTTGCCAGTTGGCAACTCCGACAGTAGAGACGGCAGATTGCGGCGGAATACGGCAGATTGCTGTCAGATTGCCGTCTCGTGGTCGGTCTTCGGTTGTTCAGTCGGTGGAAACAGGTGGACGTGTGTAAGGTGTCACGGGGGTGTCCCGTGACAAGCAACATATATGCCTAAGTCTATAGCAGAAGAATTTGTTAGAGAATTCCACAAGGGAATAATATAAGGATATAATAGGTCTACAGGACTAGTGTTAAGACTTTAAAAAGAGTACATTATTTAAGAAATCTGGGGACTAGTAAGGCAAGTTATAAAAAAATATTTAGATTGCTAAAGAAACAAACCAACAAGGTATAAGCCGTATAGAGGGCTATAACCTATTAAAGTACCAGAAAGACCATGGGGAGTTATATTATGGGACTTTATTATTAAGTTACCAAAGTTAAAAGATTCTATTATAGGACAAGATTATAACGCGATCTTAGTAATAGTAGATAAGCTAATAAAGTGGGGATACTTTATAGCGTATATAGAAGAGATATTAGTAGAGGATGTCGCTAGAATCTATATAAAAGAAGTATTTACAAGACATAGAGCACTAGATAAGATTATATTGGATAGGGATCCAAAATTTATAATAGCATTTTGGGAAGTGTTTCTAGCAGAATAGGGAGTTCGCGCAGCAACCTCTACAGCGTATTATCCGCAGATAGACAGATAAATAGAAAGACTAAATTAGACACTAAAGTAGTATCTAAGATATTACATTAACCACGTATAGAATAATTAGGTATTATTATTACCAGTTACACAGTTTACATACAATATAACACCATAAAAAGAAATAGGAACATCACCATTTAAGGTAAACTACGGATACAAGCCGAGAACATTATTATCGCCACGTTAAGCAAAAAAGATGAGTAGCACAGCTAAATAAAGAATAGAGACGTTAATGAATCTTTATACAGACCTTAAAGAAACAGCTAAACTAGTACAAGAACGAATAAAAAGGTACTACAATGCTAAGAGATCTAAGGGACCAGATCTTAAGGAGGGAGATAAAGTATGGCTACTATATAAAAATTTTAAGAGTTAATAACTAAGCAAGAAGTTAGACCACGTTAGACTAGGACCTTTTAAAATTATGTAAAGGATTTTATTAGTTATATATAAGTTAAACCTACCAGCTAAAATGAAGATCTACCCTATATAATATATCACAATACTAGAACCAGTACACGGAAACGTTAAACCACTAGTGTATAAGGCAGACACATACAGAGGATAAAAAGAAGATAAATAGCAAGTTTTAAAGATCATTAGTTATAAGGACGTAGATAATAAAATATGGTACAAAGTAAAGTAGATAGGCTATAGTAAGACTACCTAGGAACCACTAAGCAACCTAGAGAACGCTATAGGAAAGGTAAAAAAGTATTAGAAGAAAGCAGGTTAGGAAGTATTAAAAAAGGATCGCTAAAAGACGAGTTACCTAAGGGGGACCTATAAGGAGTAACTACTATATTACTTAGAGTTATTTCCTTCTCTAAAAGCTCTACCCTCTTATTACCCAGCTTAGACAGACCCTATTAAATAAGTTTCCACTCCTTAAAACGAACCTTCTCACGAACACGTTTAAGACGTTAAAGACGAGCATAAGCTAGACATTGGGCTTTAAGGACACGTGTGGACTCTTCTAAGGCATTTTAAACCGCGAGCAGCGCCAAGGCCAGTTCACCGTTAAGCTTTACAGTGGTAGATTAAATATAAGACCCTATAATAAGTTACTTAGGGAACTTAAAGACTGTTAAGAATTATAGGACGCGCATACTTAGCGTCAGAGATAGAGCGAACGTCGCAGGATAATTAAACGTTTGCTTTAGTGTACTTGGAGCAAGAGGATGGTTGCCGGGATAAAGGACTTACTAGCGCAATATAGACCAACCCCTCTTTCGCGTACCTAGAGTAAGGAATCGCCATTACTTCACTAAGTGACAGTATCGAAGAGATAGTACGTAAACGACGCTCCACCCAAGAGAGAGAAGAAGACGCTTTAGGTATAATAAGTAAAGATATTAACCAGACTAATTAAACGGATATTACACCTCTAGTAGACGACTTGGAGATATTAGGAATCTTTAAAGACAAAAATAAAGAGGAGGGAGATGGTGTTACAGACAGCTTAAGTACAATATTATAACTACTTGGAGAAGAGTCGGAAGAAGCTAGTTAGTTAATATAAGCACGGTCCAGAATGGAACCGGTAGAACTATATAACAAGGAATGGTAACCAAGGTTATATGGCGTTGAACGTATTGGCTATGTTAAACGGAAGGGACGTTATATTTAATATAGACAACACGTACCTTACGTACAAGGGAGGATTTCTTAGGAGTATAGTTGTGTATTTAAAGGACCTTAGTCCCTACCGTAGATAGTTCTCTCCTTGTAGTAAATCTTAGAATACAATTAGAGTTAATCTATTAGGTAACTACTCCACTAGTTATTATTACGTTGTTGAATTATTCTTACCTACATACCCAGCCCAATAATAGGACCCACCGTAGTTACTACTACAAGGTTCCGTTACACTGGGGTATAGGTTAAGTATAGTCTAACCTATAAAAGTGGGATATTATTAAGGCCTTCCTAGATATAGTAATATGAGTTTTTTTTATATCTAAGTATAATATATTAACGCGTTGTTATAGACAAAGGTCTTCTTTTGTTACGGCACTGGTGCGCGTAACCTGGATAGGGCCTAGTCAGGGGGGTTCGCTTACGCCTTAGCGTATATATATAGACGTGTCCTTTCTACGACCTTCTTCTACTCCTCATCTTAATATCCGAGTCCATAGACATTCCAATTATACAGGCTTGTATACGTTCTATACGGCACTTATACCTCGATTGACTAAGTCGCTGTGACATCTTTTAGGGTAGGATATTATTAAGGCCTTTCTAGGCAATATAGGGAGAGCTTAGTATAATATAATAGGCTTGTATAAATACTTCTAAACTAAAGCTTATAGATTACTACTATATAAAAATACTAAGCTAAGAAGAAGAAGTCTATTAGAGACTAGTAAGATATAAAGGGGTCCCCAAGGCGCTAGTAGTAAGCAAGCTAATAGCAATTTTCTATCCCAGAAATAGAAAATCCTAATTAGTCGACTTTATAAGTAGTATTAGCAGAATATAGCAGAATTTGGTAGAATTTGGCAGAATGCCTAGAAAGTAGTAGGTAACGCGCTCCAGCACCGTCATACTGCACGTTATATAGCGTCCTTCTTTACCTACTTCTTTACTATATATATAGCCGTATAAGGGCGCGAAGAGGCTTTAGGGAAAGATTCGAAGGAATAATATAAATTCTATCTAAATCTAAGGGTATATAACTCTTACAGAGAACAAGACGTTGCGTAAAGAAGAGAAAGGAATATAGGAAGCTTGTAACTAAATATTTAGGGGTCTTGGCAGCAGACGCGTGGGCATAAGCGCACGCGGATTTCGACAGGTTTCGACCAAATTCCATCACATCAGTAGAATTTGGTGGAAATTAATAGAGTTGGCGGAATTTGGCAGAATTCGATCGACTTGGCAGAATTCGGCAGAATTTAATCAAAGCGTCGGAATTTATCTGTCGAGTGTTTCACCAAGACATTCCTACTGTAACTAGGCTAGTCCCGTTACAAGCCGCCCTACCTACCTTCTCTACTTCCTTTTAAACTTATTATAATACTTTAAGCTGTCCATTTACTGTAGATATTAAGCCTCCCTTTTAAACAACCCGTTAGTTAGTCCTTTAACGCTTTATATAGGTATATACTACTACCTATATTAAATATAGGTCCTTCTCTACTAATAAGTAAAGTACAGCATTTGTCCTAGCGCTCTTATAAAGAATTAATAAAGGATTCCTTACCCTATTAGGCTGCTTAATAATAAAGCTACAAACCCAGTTTATTATTATCTGCAAGCTACGCGGTATATTAGGTGTTTATAGCACTATAGGTTATAGCTGCAGTAGTTATAGTGTTATAGGTAGTGGCGTAAATAGACGCATTATAGCTGTTTAACGTTATAATCTAGCTAATATAATCTTAAGATTGTATAGAATAAGGCCAGTCTTTACCTATCCTAATAAAATAGATAAGGATTTAAATATAGCTATATAAATTAGGTGCAGAGTATAAAGAAATTTAATAGTATTAAAGTTTATACAGCCTATTTGCATAGATATCTTAACAGCCTATCTATGACGGTTCGTCTACATAGCTACTATCGAGGCGTCGTCGGTCACGGATCAACGTTGCCCCAACGTTGCCCCGACGACCGAACATGTACATAGTCGTCTATTGCGCCCCTTTCTTTGAGCCCTTACCTTAGTCTACTTATAATATAGCCCCTTATTATTGCCTAATCTATCGGACCGCTCCTACGGGAAGCTAGCCGTAACATTAGACTAAGGTCATCTTTAATTAACCTATAGAGGCGACACAATACTAGGTCCAACGGTTAAACGTATAGCCAGACAGAGAGCTGTTCTACCACCACAACTACAGACCAACCAACCTACTAAAGCCCTGCATTGAGCAGGCAACTACGACAGCGGATTAAGCAGCTGAAAAAAGAGACTGCAGCAATTAGATTAAAAGAATTACCCTAACTACAACCCAAGAAATCAAAAGAGACACTATGGCAAGAAAGAGTGCATTAAGGCCTAATATACTAGAGATAGCCACCAACCTAGCGCTAGCAGGGCGCGAGGAACCTATAGACGCAACACTCAAGCCACCGGAGCTCTAACCGTACTATAGCGAGACGGAGCTTTCGGACAATATAAAGAGCAAATAGGACCGTCTTATAGCGCAATCAGAAGACGACGAAGACCCTATATACTTTAAGATGAAGACCAAGAGAGAGTACACAGCTGCAACTACCTAAAAGCTATCTAAGATACCTACAACCGAACTTATAGAGGAGCTGCGGCTCCAGGGAATACAAAGGAAGGCAATAGAACAGTAGATTGCTATGCTATAGCGTCTTATAAACAACTACGCGCATAAAGCTCTTAATGCAAAAGAGGAAGCTTAAGCAAAGATAGCGGAGCTTAAGGAGCACCTAGACAATAGGACAGACGAGCTCCGCAAAGCCAATTAGAAGATATTAAGAATGGGCCGCAAGGTTCCTATACAAGCCCCAGATTAGGAAGATAGCGAGCAAGGAAGTACACCGTCACGGACGATATAAGAAGGGACACCACTCTCTTAAACGAGCAGATTGCGGGTTTAGGATATACGGTAAAGTTTCTAAACCCACCTACGCTAATAGATGGAAAAGAGCCTACCTATTATACCTAGAGCGGCTATATACAAAACAAGCTTTAATCTAATACAGATTAGTTCTATTAAGATAACCCAAATCAGGAAGAAGATGCAAAGGTAGCATATATTAAGACACGTGTAGGCGGTAAAGCTTATAACTACCTCTTACCCCACCTAGAAGTAGAGCGCGATATGGGACGTAACCCTACCAGCAAAGAAGTACTTAAGTTCCTAGAGAACGTCTTTAAGGACCCAGATCGCCGCATTAAGGCCCAGCAGGAACTTAAAGGCCTTAGAATGCTATACCTAGGAGACTTTAACAATTTCCAATCTAACTTCGTACGGCTGGCAAATATCTTAAGGATGCCACAAGATTAGTAGAAAGAGGAGCTTTATAATAAGCTTTACAACAACCTACGTATCCAAATAGAAGTTAAGGTAGTAGACAAAAACTATAGCTTCTAGGCCTATTACAAGACTGCCTAACAGTACACCCAAGGTCTAAAGCAGATAGGCAAGGAACGAAGTAACCGCAGAGCAGCCTAGGCTATTAAGAGAGCTTCTACTAGGGGCGCTAAAGAGACTAAAGGTCCCCCTCCCTCCTGGCAGCCTCTAACTTTAGCACTAGCCGCAAAAGCGCCAGTCACCTGTTTTAACTATAGTAAGCAAGGACACTACTCTAACAACTGCCCAGCGCCAAAGAAGACGGAAGCTAAAGTAATTAACCAAAGTAAAGAGTATAAGATAGTTACTAACTTATCAAAATCGGAAAATAAGCAGCTCTAGGAGAAGTCTCCTACCTAGAGTAGATTGGAGCAATCAACACAGCGCCCATATAGCTAAAGGAAATCTTAGGAGGCGCAGCCCTTACAACGCTATATAGGATCACGCTAGGCGGCGTGGCTCTTAATATAATAAGCCTACTCAACTCTAGTGCGGGCAGAGAGGCTTTTATACACTATAAGCTACTACTAATTATTAAGCAACGACTATAACTAAAGCTCTACAAGATTAAAGGACGAGGAGTTACTGTATCTAGCTATAACAACTAGCAGACGGATATAATTAAATAGCTCTTTAAGGCTAACCTAGTTATAAATAGCCAACGAGTCCCTATATAGTTCCTATTCTGTAATACTAGCCGCCATAATCTTCTTATTGGCCGCAGGTGGTTTAAGAAGACTAGGGCCCTTATTAATTGCAAATACTAGGTCTTAGTATGGCGAACCAAGAGGAACTACCATGGTAGGCAGGACGTAATTATACCAAAAAAGGAGCTCCTACCCCCACCAATCAATAAGGATTACTAGAAAGATATAGATTAAAGGGACATACTACTAGACCTAGAGCTTAGGCCTACCCCCTAGCGTATCCTTAAACGTATAGTCGCGATCAGCTAACTCTAAGAGAAGAAGTCCTCTACTAAAATTAAGCTAGAGGGATAGGCTAAGCCAAAGCAAGCCAAGCGGGCCTTATACAACTATAAGTATACTTAGAAGATTAATACCTAAGACGCAATTAGGAAAATGGAAAACCAGCTCCACCCTAGGCCAGCTCCACCGTTAAAGCTAAGAAAGAGGAGGCCTTTATTTACTAGGAAATTTAGGGCAGCAGATATTACGCTACTTAAGGCAAGGAACTTCTTACAAGGAGCAAAGCGCAAGGACGTAGTAATTAGATATACCAGTCTCTATAAGATAGACCAGTTAATAGAGGATAGGAAGGGACAAGACGCCCTACCTAACAACAAGGAGGAACTTCGCCGGCTTATCTATAAAAAGCTGCCGCAGCCCTACTAAGAATATACTAATAGCTTCTTAAAGGCTACATCTAATACGCTACCACTATATTGTAAGGGAGTGGACTATAATATTATTCTTAAAGGCGATAGCCGTAATCTAGCCCCTAGCCCACTATATAATATATTACTAGAGCAGCTAGAGCTTATTAAGGTCTACCTACAGGAGCACTTATAGAAGGGGTTTATAGTACTAAGCAACGCACCCTTTATAGCTCCGGTCCTATTTACCAAGAAGCCTAAAGGGGGGTGGCGATTCTATATCAACTTTTAGAAGCTTAATGCAATTACCAAGAAGGACTACTATCCGCTGCCATTAATTAAGGAGACGTTAACAAGGCTATTAAGAGCTAAAATCTTTACTAAGCTAGATGTTCAGCAGGCTTTCTACCGTATACGGCTAAAGGAAGAGGTAGAGGAGTTAACCACCTTCCGTATAAGGTATGGATCGTATAAGTACCGCGTCCTACCCTTTAGACTATGCAACGGCCCTATATCCTTCTAGAGGTTTATTAACAGCGTCCTTTTTAACTACCTAGACAATTTCTATACAGCCTATATAGACAACATCCTAATCTATTCAGACAACCCGCTAGAGCATAAAATTCACGTCAAGAAGGTCCTATAGAGGCTTTAGGAGACAGGCCTACAAGCGGATATTAAGAAGAGTAAGTTTAGTGTTACCAAGACAAAGTTCTTAGGCTTTATTATTAGTACTAATGGGATCGCTATAGACACTAATAAGCTAGCTATAATTAGAGATTAAAAGCCCCCTACCTTTATAAAAGGAGTGTAATTCTTCCTAGGGTTCTACAACTTCTACTAGGCCTTCTTAAAGGATTACGGCCGAGTTGCATAACCGCTTAGTAAGCTTATAAAGAAGGAAGCATGGCACCTACTAGGGAAGGAAGAGCTTAAAGCCTTTAAGTGAGTTAAGGCCCTTATACTATTGGGCAGTGTAATAAAGCACTACTTACCGTTTCAAGACACCTACGTAGAGACTAACGCGAGTGATGGAGTAGTAGCTAGGGTACTAAACCAGCTACAAGACGATAAGACCTGGAAGCCAGTAGCCTTCTTCTTAAAGACGATTTCCCCTAAAGAGATGCGGTATGAGATCCACAATAAAAAGATACTAGCAGTAATAAGAGGCCTATAGGAATGGCGAGGTCACCTTATTGGCCTCCAGCGTATACCCTTTATAGTAATTACGGACTATTAAGCCCTTAAGTACTTTATAACCAAAAGGCTGCTAAATCCACGGCAGGCCCACTAGGCAGACCTACTAGCTAATTTCTATATACGGATTACCTATAGGCCAGGCACGGCAAATATAATGGCTAATACCCTATTACAAAAGCAAAAGGACCTAAAGACGTAGAAAGAGAAGGACGTAGCCATATATACTATATACTTAATTAACCCCACCCTTATAATTACTACACTAGAGGCAACCTCTAAGGACCCCCCAGTTGTAGCAAATCGCGAATGGCAGCTATACAAGCTAGTTAATTAGATACTCCAGGCCAATTAAATTAGTAAGTCGCTAGTAGGGCTATATTAGCTAGCTAAGCAAAACCAGAAGGGCTGGAAGCTCTAAGGAGGACTACTTACCCGCTTTAGCAAGCTAATGGTCCCTAATACTAACTGCCTCCGTACTTACCTTATTGTAGAGGTACACTCTTGCCAAGTAACCGCTTACCCAGGCAAGACAAAGACTAGGAAACTCGTAGCAGACTAATACTATTGGCTAGGACTACCCTTAGACTGCGATACCTACGTAAGAAACTATAGGGCCTGTAGGAGGACCTATATACCTCAAAATAAAACCCCAGGCCTGCTGCACCCCCTACTAATTGGTAAACGCTGCTAGTAGTATGTCTCTTTTAATTTTAAGTCCTTCCTAATGGATAAAAAGGGTTTTAATAACGTCTTTATAGTCGTTAATTGACTAGGCAAGAGAGCCTTCTTACTACCTTGCTATAAAACTACCACTATAGCTAATGCAGCAAACCTATACTACCAATATGTCTGGCGCGTATACGGCCTCCTAGAGACGGTTATATTAGATTAAGGACCCTAATTTATCTCAGCCTTTATAGACAAGCTATATAAACTAACTGGTATTAAGTAAAAGCTCTCTATATCCGGTTACCTATAAACTAATAGTAATACAGAGGTACTAAACTAGTATATTAACTAACGCTTAAGGCCCTTTATTAACCACTACTAGGACAATTGGTCAGAGCTCCTCCCCTATATAGACTTTGTATAGGCAATCTTACCGTATAAATCTACTAGCTTTATACCATATAAGCTAGAGCTAGGATTTAAGCCAAGGCTTTACTTTAACTAGGAGGAACGTATACGAGCAACTTCAATACCTCGTAAGAAGCTAATATAATAAGAAGCTTAGGCTTTTGTATATAGAACCTAGGACGCAGTTAAATAGGTAAGAGATAACCTGGCGAAGGCCTAAGAGTGGCAGATAAGGCAAGCTAATAAGCACCATTATAAACTAGACTTTGGAGTAGGTAATTAAGTATATGTTACTAGGAAGGGCTAGGCTACTAACCAACTAAGTATTAAGCTAGATAGACAGCTTGTAGGGTTATACAAGATTCTAGACATAAAAGGACACTTATATATTATTAACCTACCCCTAAATATAAAGATGTTAAACGTCTTCTATACTAATTAACTACGAAAGGACCCAGATAACCCCCTACTGGGCTAAAATAAAAAGCTAGAGGAGCTAATCCTAATTAATGGCGAGCTAGAGTATAAGATTGATAAGATCCTTACTAGTAGAACCTACTATGGAAGGCTACAGTATAAGGTTAACTGGGTAGGCTATAACCTGGACAACACCTGGTATAATGTAGACGGCTTTATTGGCGCCCCCTATAAGATTAAGGCGTTCCATGATAAGAGACCCTATAATGCCGGACCACCTATATAACTGTTGTAATGGCTAGAGGTATATTATAAGGACATAGATCTAGAGCCCTTAGAGGAAGATAATAAAGTAAAGAAGGACGGAAGGGTAAAACAGATAAGAAGAGCCTGACTATAAGGATTAAGGGCGATCCTCCTGGCTTAAAGGGGGGTAATATAACGGTTCGTCTATATAGCTACCATTAAGGCGTCGTTGGTTACGGATTAATGTTGCCTTAATGTTGCCCTAACGACCGAATATGTACATAGTCGTCTATCGCGCCCCTTTTTTTGAGCCCTTACCTTAGTCTACTTATAATATAGCCCCTTATTGTTGCCTAATCTATCGGACCGCTCCCACGGGAAGCTAGCCGTGACACTATCTATAGTAATACTTAAACAGCTAAAAGAGAATAATATTAAGTAGTTATAGAAAGTGGTTTATATAGGGCGGAATAGCTAATAAATAGATATTTTTCTCCTTATAATATTTTGCAAATTCCTTTATAAGATATAAATTATAGCTATCTAGTAATAGCAGCCAATGCGCACCCATCTATTAAGCAGCGCTTTATCTATTAAAGTGCTAAATCCAATTAAACGCGAGCTTATTATTTAAATAGCTTTTAGTTTAAGCGCCTAGCATATAGTTGCTAGGTATACTTATATTATTAAGTTGTTAATATCTAATTTATTGGCCCTTAATAATAACTGCCAGAGTAAGTATAACTCTATTACTAGATATAGCCTCTAATACTAATACAAAATTATAATTTATCTTACTAGCTAAGTATATCCTCTTAGTATCTAATACACGTATAATTATTTACTAGCTGTCACTAATTCTAATACAAAATCTAGACTTATTAAAGTTGTATTTATTACATAGTAGAATACCCTATTACTCCTTTATATTCCTATATTATAGTAGGATTATTTATAATAGCTTAATTAATCTTTATAGGCTTCTGCTTAACCTTATATACTATTAGGTTTTATTTAAGGAATCTTTTAGTTTAGTCGCGTCTAGGAGTAGGTAGTTTGGTGCCGTTAAGCGCATAAAGCTTAAGGCTACGCTATGTGTAATTATAGACTTAGTGAAATAGCGCGCCAACTTTAAGGTAGTCCAGTTAATTAATATAGGATAGAAGTATAGCCTCCTAGTATTAATTAAGCATCTTACTCTTAATGCTATTAACACAGTTATCCCATGCACTGCCTGCATCGCCGTCGTTGCCTGTGCGCTCGCTAAGAGCTGATGTGACCAATCAGAGGCGCTGAATCTTGAAGTTTGATTTTCCTAAGCTTCAAGATTTAGTGCCTCTGATTGGTCACATTAGCTCTTAGCGAGCGCACAGGCAACGACGGCGATGCTGGCAGTGCATGGGATAGATACGTTTAAACGGCGCGTTATATAGGCGGGCTGCTAATTAAATATTGGGTGTTTCTATACGTAATAACTTACAAAGTGCATCTTATACGCGTATCTTAATAATTTCGGATTCTGTAGGCATGGTTGTGGTAATTTAATTATATGAGGAAATAGGTAAGGCTTAATCTTAGGTACACGTTCCGTTAAGCTCGGTGTTCCGTTAAGCTGCGTAGGACTATGAGCGTAAGCGAATAGTCCGTGGGGCGGATAGATGAAGTTTCCCCTCATCTAGCGCCAAGCCTCATCACGTGATATCGCTGTGAGCTTGTCTGCCAACAAGTTTTCTTTTCATTTGCCTGACTACACGAAGTGATTAGCACCACTTCCGGCAAACACCATAGACGGCGAGCCACCGTCTCTTAAACATTCCAACTTACTTCTACATAAACATTTTCAAACCGGTTATAAGCTCGCATCTATCATCTCGTTATTTCCACCGTCTTTGACATCATCTACGCGTTGACGCGTTTAGGCGGATAAATTTCGGATTTCCCAAACGCGTGAGTCAACTTCGGCAGTATTATGACGTTCTAAACCGACCGTAGGCGCTCGGTACTTAAGAACTTCGGCGTCGAGAACTCTCTTTCCTCCAACAATCTCCACCCTCACATTCAAGAAATTCCAAAAATTTCGATTTCAACCACACTTTATAACACCAATATGGCCACTGCTAATGCAGCCCTTCATAACCTTGGCCCACAGCCTGATTTCGACCTCTTAGAGCAAGGAGCCAGAGAGTTGGGAAAAATCCGCAACCTTCCTGCTGTTACTCAAGGCCAGGTTATTGTGGACGCTATCACCCAGCTTGGTGCAGATTTCAATGCAAAGGTCACTCAGAATCACAACCATGTCACTCAATAGATCAACCAGCTGACAGCTTAGTGCATAGTTCGACCAGCTCAACACACGGTTTGACCAGCTCGATACAAAGGTCACTCAGCTCGATACAAAGGTCACTCAGCTCGATACAAAGGTCACTCAACTCGATACAAAGGTCACTCAGCTTGATACACAGGCCACTCAGCTCAACACACGGTTTGACCAGCTCGATACACAGGTCACTCAGCTCAATACACAGGTCAACCAGCTCAGTACACAGGTCACTCAGAATCACAATCATGCCACTTAATAGATCAACCAGCTAACAGCTTAGTGCACAGTTCAACCAGTTCAACACACGATTTACCCAGCTCAATACACAAGTCACTCAGAATCACAACAATGTCACTCAACAGATCACCCAACTGAATCAGGACATGACACAAGGCTATGCAGACCTCCGAACCGGCCTGGCCGCTGCGTAAGTGAATATTATTTAGCCGTCTCGCCTATCTACTAACTGGCTTCAACTATATAGTGACCATAATAGTGTTGCACGCGTTGCAAACTCTCATGTTAATAGACCCAACATTGCCCTAATGGCATTACACAATCCTACAACAGATGCTCCGATTCCTGGGTTCCCTGGCACCGTCGCACAACTTAACGGCACGCAAGGTGCTGGCATAGATAATGTGCTTACGGCACTAAACATCCAAACAAACGGAACGGTCCCGCAGAGACGTCAACGCCTAAGAGCATATATTGGATTGCTAGACGAGGCTGTGTAATGTGGGCCCTATAGCGACAAGGTCAAAATAGTACTTACGAGGGTATGTTAACTTGAATGGATGAGAGGTACTAGGGTTGATCACTTCTACTACGATGGATTGCTACGGAGGATTGCGGGGAAGGATTGCTACAAAGGACAAAACCCCACTTCTAAACATAGACTTGCTGTAATATAGTTAAAGACGGAAATTAATACCGTTAACACATTATACAAAATACTGCCTCTAATTTTGCGCATGAAATAAAACTTGTATTTACTATGCTAGTTGAAAGCTCGATCTAACAAATTCCGACTATCTGGAGGCAAGCTCCTTAAACAGTCATACCTCAGATGTCTTCCCCATTTTCTCTTTACGAACAGAGATACGCCTTCAGATATTCCGCTTTACCCTCCCATATGCTCAAGTCATAGAGTTCAGCCAGTGAACTCTCCAGCGCCACCTAGAGCGGCCAGGGTTTTATCTTACTCTGCTTTCAGAAAACCTCTCTAATGCCATTATTCTAATCAGCACCTTGCAAGCAGTTTAAAGTCGAGGCCAAGGGGATTTTATATAGAGAGAATATCTTCTAATTTGTGTTTATAAGAGAGTATATAGCTTTGAGGGGCAGCGCTTGCCTTTCACTTACACTTTAGCTGCGAGGCTGGGTAGTAGCACACTAGCTTCGTAAAACGGTCTATAAGGACAAGAAGGTGTCTTAGACTTAGGGAGATAACAAAGTCAAGTGGATAATGCTGCTAGGCTCAGATAGGGGCCTTAAGAGGCTGCAGCTCACCATAAGGTATATAGCGGCGCAATTTAGAGCGTTGGTAAGCATCACAGTTACCCAGGTATTTGCGGAAGTCCTTGGTAAGGCAGACCTTATTATTTTGCCTTAGGAGTCCTTGATTATGTTACCAGTAGGAACTTACACCTGGGTTAACTGGTCGTATATAGAGCGTGTAAAGGTATCCCTTATACTCCACGGATAAAATTAACTAGTGACTTAGGGGGGTGTTCCGTAAACACCGTTTCGGCTACTGTTAGATAACCTGTATTCTCTAAAGGCGTGGGTTAGGTGCATGAGTCACGTGCACGGAGCCCGTGCACTATAAAGTCTCTTCGTAGCTCAAAGCCCTAGGGGCTTATTAGAAGCATCAATTAACAATTAAGTTAAGATTATTAATTAATTAACCCATTTTATTAATAAACTACTCTATATGCACTTTGTAATAGTTATAAGCCCAGTCCGCCGACTTTAAGAAGCTATTTAGCTATTACTCAATTATTTGAAGAAATTCTACCTCATTATCAGACTCTGATAGAAATCCTACCTTAATTGTTATAGGACGATTTTCACACGAGATTCCACGAGATTCCACCTTAATTGTTATAGGACGACCCTAATAATAAGGACGATCTTAATAATAAGGATAATCCTAACAACAAAATACTATCTTAATTCCTTACTTGCCTATTAGTTAAATGACTCCACTAATAAGTTTATTAATAATAATTATCCTTAATAAGCCAGAAGACTGGGAATAATGGTTATAGCAACTCCAAGCCTTTATAAATTAGTGAATTTAGGCCTACGTTAACCTAGACAACGCAGTACCTTAATAAGCTCTACTATAAGAACTAGCCTATTTAGAAGTTATAGATTTTAATAAGAATGCAACCTTATATATATAGCTTTTAATAAATTAACAGAAAGCGTATAAAAATAGCAGATAATACTATAACTAGGATATAAAGTACTTCTTAAAATAGGAAGAGCATCTATAATAGATATATACCTAGATTATATCTACAGTATTAATTTAAAAGAAGCTACTGCTTAACCCTTCCCTTATAGTTAAGGAATGGCTAATTTAGTTAAAAGAAGATATTAAGCCCTTAAAGAACTTTATAATAAGAAAGGTATAGCTGCAGTATATAGAATTACTTAAGGGACTTAAGCAGACAAAGGTTACCTAGTGGCTTAACTAATAGGAGTATATAATAAAGATGGCAGAGAAGTATAATCTTCTATAGATAATTAATAGGATCTGGCTAATAGACCTTATAAATACAATATAACCTATAAGTAAAACCTATTTTATTATATATACTAAGCAGGTAAATAATACTAAAAAGGCTTACTTATTAAAATACTGTAAAGTAGTAATAGAGCTATAAGAAGCATTTGCAACCCTCTTAAAAGTTATACTATCCTTAACTACTAGCGGGAGTGTATTTAATATAGACTTTATAGGAGAGTCTAAAGAGGATATCTCTATTGCTACTAAAGTCTAAAGGGAAGAGGGAATAGCTTATCTTATAGTTAAAAAAGGGCAGGGACAAATTTAACTAAAGAGATATCTTTTAAGAAGTTAAAGAACCTAAAATACCTAGTATGCAATATAAGGGGACATACCCTTTCTAACTGTTGGTATTTATTTAAGTATAAGAGGCCTAAAGGATTTAATACTAAGGGTATATAAATAAAAAAGGTGTGTAAAAAGGTAGAGCATAATAAGGATCTAGCTGCCTAAGTGGAATAACTTAAGCTTAAGGAATTAAATATTAATAAAGCTTGATAACAACAGGACAAAAGTTAAAAGATAGTTAAGAAGATTAAAGGAGAAGCCAATACAATATTCCTAGAATCGTTTTATACCGGTTAACTCTATCTATTAAAGCTATTAACTATTCTTAACTTAAGAACCACTCTCTATATCTTTAATAATCTCTCTTATTTCTATAACTTTAGGAAAGCTTAAAGATATAAATATATTATTACCAGCAGCTTAGAGGTGCCTATACTAGGTTATAGTAATATTACTATTTAAGTTATAAAACTAGATAAGAGTAAGGGAATCCTACATCTTAAGGACGTTGCCTTTTATATAGACTTTAATATAAATCTAGTGTTGTTCTGTCTACTTTAAAAATAAGGGTACTACTAGGACAATAAAGGAGATAATAATCTTCTAGTTTAGAAGGATAATATAATCCTATATTAAATGGAAGAACGTTACAGATAATAGACTATTAAGTATATCTAACTAGAAAGTCTATTAGCGTTTAATATAAGCCAACTATTACGCCGGTAATAAAAGCGTAGAGTATTATTAAGAGATATTTATCTAGATTTAAAAGGTAATATATAACTATAGTATCTGCGTCTAGGGCATCCAGGACCTATAAGCCTTTATTATTTAGGTATTAACACCCTAGGAGTTAAGCTTTAAGGCCCTAAGATAATAGAATATTAATACTATAGTCTTACTAAGATTAAGCGTTAGGTCTTAAGAAGGTTCTTAAAATAGAATATTAATAAACCCTATCTTAACCTCTATATTAACTAGACTAACCTTAAGAAAGTGCATGCCAGATTTATATAAGTTATACTTATCTATAATACCTTCTTAGGAAGATCCTTCCCGTATTTTATAACAACATATAGCAAGGAGAAGGAGATACTATAAGTACTTAAAGACTTTATCTAATAGATTCGTCTAAGGTATAACCTTAAAGTTAATACTATTAAATTAAATAATGAGCTAGGGAGAAGGAAACCCTTTAAATGGCTATAGACGTAAGGGATTATATTTAGGCCTTTAGCGCTATATACCTAAGCTTAAAATAGTACCGCTAAATGCTTAGGGGGTATAATTATTAAGAGAGCACATGCAATACGAATTACTACTAATCTACTATATAATCTATGGAACAAGATAGTTAACTATATAGTATACCTTTAAGATTAAACGCCATAGGAAAGCAATGGTTGGAAATTGCTATATAAGAGGTTCTATACCTTCCTAGCTAATAGGAGATTAAAAAAGCTGTAACTGATATACCTAAAAGCCTACAGCTATAGGGCGTATATAATAATGTTAGATGCCTAGCTAAAGAAAAAAAGGCTAAGAAAGCTAGATCTAAAAGCCCATATTAGCTACCTTATTAGCTATAACTCTACTAATATCTATAGGATATGGATTCTGTAAAAAGGTATCATTATCTCTACTAGGGATATTATCTTTAATAAAAAGACGTTTTTTAATAGTAAGTAAACGGACATCTTAAAGGACCTATATACTAAATTAGACACGCTAATTAAGAAGATTTAACTCTCTAATACTCTAATTAAGAATAAGGTTCTTCTAAAAGACAATAAAGAAGTATTTAAACTATTAATTTAAGAGGAAGACAATAACGTTAATAAGCCAATTTAAACCTTTAATAAGTTAGCAAATCTTAAGCTTATAAGAGCTCTTAAAGATGCGTATTATACACTACCTCTAATAAATAAAGACGAAGAATCTCCATATACCTTTTATGTTAAGTATTCTATAAAGTTAGATATATAAGGCACTGATTAGGATATTATTAGCTAAGTAGGAGATAGGTTTTATACTTAGGAGGTGTTTAATAACTTGGTTAAAGACTTATTTAAGAAAGCCTGTAATAATAGGTTTAAAGACTTCATTATTAAAAGGATTACTTTAGCCTATTATAGCGCCTTCTTAGCTAGAAGGAAGTTTAACCTTAATAGTCGACTTAATAATAGTAAGCTAAAATTAGGCAGAATATATAATGTTAGATTATATAGGAAGAACTTACCTCCGCCACCTTAGTTAATCTATAACCTTAATATACATCCTCTTTAAGATTAGTTCTAAGAAGCTTAATAAGCCCACCTCTAATCCTATTATTAAATAAAGTTATTTTAAGAAATAGAAAAGAAGCATGTAAAGGGATAGTAGATTCTTAGCTTAATATAGGTATTTGTCTATAAGACGGATAAGTATAGATTCCTCTAGAAATATAAGGCACGCTTAGTAGTATGCGGAAATTAATAGGCCCTAGGAGACCTACCTATAAGAGCTATTATATTAGCTAGTACGACCTTCTAAACCCTTATAGTAATTACTGTAAAATTTAACCTAGAGATAATATAGATAGATATAGTTAATGCGTTTGTCTATTATAATCTTAATAAGATCATTTATATAAAGCTACCGCTAGGGTTTAATAAAGGAAAGATAGATAAGGTACTACCCTTAAGAAAAGCCCTTTATAGACTATAATAATTACCACTATTATGGCAGAAGAATCTTATAAGCTTACTAATAGAATTAGGTTTTAAAGAGGTACCCTAGGAGCTGTATATTATACTAAAAGGTAAAATAGTTGTCTTCTTCTATATTAACAATATTATCTTCTGCTACTAAAAGATAGATAAGAAGAAAGCTTAAGAAGCAATTAAGGAGCTAAGTAAGAAATACCAGATAAGTACTCTTAGTGAGCTAAAATGGTTCCTAGGAATCCATATACTATATAATTATAGCTAGAAGCTCCTATAGCTATCTTAGGAAGCCTATATTAAAAAGATAGCTAATTAATATAAGATAGATCTTAAAGGGTATCTTCTAGATACTCCTATAGTAGAATTAGAACTCCTCTCTACTAAATACTAATTAATCTATCTAACGCGTTTATCTCCTAATATAGACCTATTAGTCTGTCTAATATCCCTACTAGTCTTTACAATGCTATACTAGAGAAAAATAGGCTTAATACTCTATATAGCCACTATAACGCGTCTAAATATTACTTTTGTAGTATTATGGCTAATAAGGTTTAATCAGAACCTAAACTAAAGGCACTATTAAGCGGTAGATAAAGTAATCTAGTACCTACATAGTATAAGGAGCAGAGTAATCTACTATAGAGGAGATAAGGAAGGAATAAATAGTAGAGGGAGAGATAAAGAAATATGTAATAAAGGATAAGATAATAGAGATGGTAGAAGTAAAGCTTAATTATTTTTCTATGCTAGCAATATATTATTTATAGACAACTCTATTAATAGAAAGAGCTTATAAGGATATATTATAAAGCTATTTAGGGGACTAATTACCTGGAAAGTAAATAAGTAGGGTATAGTAATAATGTTAAACATAGAAGCCAAGTTGTTAGCCCTATTATAGATAGTAAAGGAAGCTATCTTTATTAGCAGGCTATTTAAAGCAATAATAATAAGGCTAAATAAGCCCTTAATTATTAAATGTGATAATACCTAGATACTTTAACTAATTATGGAAGATACAGTAAAGCTAATTATAAAGCTCTAATATATTAATATCTATTAATACTGGCTATATTAGGAATACGTAATAAGATAAGTATAATTTCAATAGATAGTAATGAAGAAGATAATTGCTAATGGACTTATAAAGACCCTGCCTAAGTAGAGGTTTTAAAGCTTTATTAATATAATTGGAATGGTGGATATTAAGGAGCGGTTAAATAATAATTCATTGCTTAACGTCCGATTCGGATCCCTACTGGGCCCACGCGGACTACTCCTTATATACATATAGGGAGAAAACTCTACATAAGAAAACCCTGTAATCCATCTCCCCGCCTTTTAGGACTCGCCTACACAGCGCCTACAAGGCGCCTGCAAGTTACCTATGGTGCTCTACTACCTTACTTTTTAACCTCCTTAGGAACCACTACTGCCGTAACAAGCCTACGGACGCGCTAGTATTGCGAACTTAACTCTACTACTATAGAGTCATTAGGGGGCGCCTAGTGCTCGCCCCTTTGCCTTCTATTACCATTTCCTTTACGACCTAAAACTGGTCTAGTACATTTTGGCTAATAAGCTACTGGGTAACCGCCTTAAGACCTTTTTATATTAAGAGTAGTGTATTATAGTTCTCTATGCTAGCTACTAAGAGCATTGCTTCTTAGTTGGTGCGTATGGGACATAGTAGTATTATATGTTTTAGTGTCTATCTTAGCCAGCCATATTTATATCTTAGGCTACCTACTAGGACACCTACCTAGTAGAGCCAATCTTTTAGTCCTATTATTCCTGTTCTTAGGAGTGTTGCTATTATATTTTTTACCTTTATTAGGCCTTCTTGGAGCCCTTAGGTGTTTACCCCTTATAGTATTAACCATGCTATAGCCTAGGTTCCTCTTGCCTAAAACAGCCTCTGTACCTTTAACTCCTATACGCCTCTCTAGTGTTGGTCCAACCAGTATTGTATTGCGGTAGATGGTTTCCTAGTACTCTTTCGTGCTTTACTTTAGCTCCTTTCTCTTTCTTACTATTGTCTTTGCTAGTCTCTTATAGTCTCCCTTTCTCCTCTATATGGGCCTAGGCCCTAATACAGCACTATTCTTCTTCTGCTTTTTCTACCTGTTTCTCTAATATGTCTTCCCTACTTTAGGGTTATTGGTTAGCTCTCCTATAGGGCACCCTAAGGTCCCTCTATAGTTTGTTTAGGCGTAACTTAATATACTTTATAACATTAGAGTTGCGCTTCTTTTGCACCCTTTGTATTATAGTGGCTTCAATATATAATTATAGGGGGGTGTCACGGGACTCACTCGTTCTCACGTCTCTGCGCGTCTTTGACGTTCTTGACCCGTGCTCACGTTCGTCCCGAGACACCTACGCACGTTCCCCTACAACCCCTATTTATACCCGTACCTGGCACACAAAGACTCTTCTTCTTTATCCAATGTCTTTGTATCAACCACGCATAGTTACGTGTACGTAGCCTTCTCAATTACTACCTCGTTTAGTGCATTGTATCCCGGCTCGTGCCTACTCCGTGACAGGGGGGGATATTAGCTTCCTTCTTAAGTAGTGCTATAGCCGTTCACTTATACCCGCCTGTTATGCTCTAGAGGTAGGCTATTTAGACCTTTTGGAGTGGTTTAAGGAGTGCTTTAAAGGGGCCTTTCTCGGTTTCTTCTATGGCCCAAATACTGGATCTATACGTTATGGTTGGCCGGACAACTGCTGTGTATAGTAGGTGTAACCTCTAGAAGTATAGGCCCCACGTAGAATTAATAATTCTAGACATTGCGATGTACTACGCTTAGCCCTTATAGGCCGCTTATAACGCATATACGCTCCACCAAAGCTTACTATCTACTTATACTCCTAGTACCCTTAGGCCTTAAACTAGTTAGCCCCTAAAGCCTTAGATATAGATTATATGCTAGAGATCTACAGATTAGTTGCGTTTTTTTATAAAATGGATTAGCTGGTATTTCTCTAGTAAGAATTGGACTCTATATTATCTTGCCTATTCTACATAGGTGTTATAGGCTTTTTTTAGTGTTCTGCAGTTCTCTGCGGCTAATGGCCCGTATATAATTAGGTTTATATTATTAACGAAGCCTATCCCCTAGGTCGCCCCTTCCTTAAAGAACTTAAGTAGGTTGCTTATAAAGAAAAGGAAGAGTATGGGTAAGAGGGGTAATCTTTATAGTATTCCTGTTGCAACTACAATAGAGGGGCTCTGGTATTTACTAAAGACTAGTAATATTTCTTTCTAGCCTATAAACCCTTAAATAAATTATATAATCTATTCTGGGAAGCCCTTTGCCCTAAGGATGTATAGGAGGCGCTTATAGGGTATATTATTATAGGCACCACTAATATCTAGGCTAAGTATTAATACTATAAAGTCCCTTTACATCGCCTATGCAGATTTAATAGTGGCGGTGAGTAATGTAAGTGCTAATAGTATTAAGCGGTTCTTTCTTACCCCTATTTAACTTTATAGTAGTAGGGCGTGTTCCTTAGCCGTGTCTGCTATATAGTCCGCTATTACCCTTTCTAGGATCTTGCTAAGGGTGTTTTTTAAGGCAATAGGGCGATAGCTTCCTAGGATTAAGTAGTCTGCTTTGCCTTTTTTTTATAGAATAACCGTCGTCATAGACCTTCCAAGTTATAGGTAGTAGCCTATAGCAAAGCATGCTCTAGCTATATCTATAAGCTAAGGTGCTATAAGTAGTCCACAGGTCTTTAAGGCCTTATTTAGTATCCTATCTAGTCCTGGTACTGTGTTATTTAAAAGGCGGCTAATAGTTCTAGCTATTTCCTCTATTGTTATGTCGCTGTTGACCCACAGGCGAGTTACCAGTGTTTTACCCGTGATATTACTAAGGTCTGCTAGAGCTGGTTAGGGGAAGAACCTTTCTATAAGGATCTTTGCCTTCTTATTATTGTTATTAGTGGCCTATAACTCCCCTACTCTTTATAGGGGTGGTAGGTATAGGTCTTCTGCTAGGCATACTACCTTTTTCTTTACCTATTTTACTATAGCCCAAAGGCCCTTATTATAGGGGAGGCTTGGGTTAGAAGTGTGCTTGTTTATAAACAGTCTCCAGTTATTCCTTGCTTCTTTTTTTAGGGTATTCTTTAACTGGTTTCTTATGTCTTTATATTGTCTCTCGTCTTTAGGGTTATAGCTGCTTATATATTTCCTTCTTACTCGTTATTGGCTGGCAATAAGAACCGCGTATTATACGGACCATGTGTGTTGCGTATAGGGGCCCAGTTTTAAGACCGGGTAGTGCTCTTCTAGCCTATTTTTAATTGCTGCCTAGATTTTTTTAAGTCTTTAGTTAATTTTCTTAGGGGTGGCTAATAAGCCTGGCTTGTTTGGTATTAGGTGAATTTCTTCTAGGTCTTAAAGTTGTTATTTAACTATACTAAGGAAGCTGTCTGTCTTAAGTTTTCTTATTGCGTATCTTTTGCTATTTAGTTGCGCCTTAATATCCAGGTCTAGCTATATTTGGATAGGGATATGGTCTAAGGCAAGTGCCTATTCTTCTTTGGGGTTGCACCTTTTAAGTCTCTAGTATAGGCCTTCGTCCATAAATGTAAGGTCAATTATACTTCTGGCGGTACCTTATTGCCATATAATTGCTCCTAGGGGGGTAGCCAGTTTAAGGCCCTAGATGTCTATGGCTCTTAGTAGGCACTCTGCCTGTTGTTTAGTAGTAACATAGATACCCCCCTACCACGGGTGGTGGAGGTTTATGTCTCCTAATAGGATAGACTCCGTGCCTTCGGTTTCTAGTAAGCTTATTGCCGATATAATGTTCTCTGTTTATGGAACCCCTTCGACCCTAAGGTTATACACATTAATAATTTGTACCGGACCCCTATATGACTAGATTGTTATAACTGCAATATCTGGGTTAACTGCCTGCCATAACCACGAGGACAGGCTGATAGCCTTGCTGATCATGAAAGGAGCGGTTAAATAAGGAGAAGTAACTAGAGGACCTAAGGGACAGTATTAGAGCAGGATAGAAGGATTTAGATAAGATTATGGTTTAATTAACTTATTAATGGATATAAGAAGGTAGTTAGCTTTAACCTTAAAGAACTTAAAGCTAAGGAGGTATGTTAGATAACCTATATTCTTTAAAGGCGTAGGTTATATGCATGAGTTATATATACGAAGCCCATGCGCTATAAAGTCTCTTTATAGCTTAAAGCCCTAGGGGCTTATTAGAAGCATTAATTAACAATTAAGTTAAGATTATCAATTAATCAACCTATTTTATTAATGAACTGCTTTATATACACTTTATAACAGCTATAGTTACCTCTAAAAGTGTGTTTACACTTGCCAAGCCCACTAATAGCCAGCATTGCACCCCACCAAAATTTATAAGAGGTGCGATGTAATGCATTTAACCCACTACTTATTGCCTAAAATGGGTAGAAGGCTTGCACCTAAGGTTATATATTAAATTAGGGTTAGAATTAAAGCTAGTAAGGGGGTGTTAGCTATTACAAAGGCTATTAATATGTCTTGTCCTACCGTTTACAAGATATAATTAAACCTTAACCTCTATAATAAGCTATATGCGCTAACTAGTTTTATATAAGGTTAACTAAGGCTACTTTTAGCCTATTAAGAGCTTATAAGTCTAATATTACTTAGTATTAGGTTTTTACTAACGTGTTACTGGTAATAGAGGCTACTTAACTTTCTTAAAGATTAACCTACTACCTATATTAATAAGATGCAGGACTTTCTATTTAATAAGTTTAATCTTTAAGTCTCCGAAACTACTATTAGCCGCACCTTATTAAGAGCTTGCTAGCTAAGGAAGGCCGTTAAGGCTTATGCGGTAAAGAGAAGTCGGGAGCTTTATATATTATAGATTAGTAAACAGGTAATATAGACAGTAGATTAGCTGGTTTTTCTAGATAAGTTGGCTTTTAATAAGAGAACAGGTAATAGAAAGTTTTGCTAGGCGCCAATTAGAAGAAAGTATAAGGTCTCTTACCTGTTTAAAAGGTTAGAGAGGTAGAGTATCCAACTAGCGCTATTAGTTAACAGATATTTAAGCTACTTTATCTTCTAAGGCTTAATTATAGCAGAGATCTTTAAGCTATTCCTAGAGCAATAGGTTTTCCCTTATTATATATTATATCCTAAACCGCGATCTATTCTTATTCTAAATAACGCGTTAATTTATAAGTTAGCACAACTCCGCAATCTATATAAGGAGTACAGCATACTACTTATATTCTTACCACTATACTTACCAGATTATAACCTAATTAAGGCAACGTTTAAGGACCTTAAGGCGTAGATTAAAAGGAACTATTAACTAGTAGAGACGTTTAAGAGCTTTAAGGCGTTTCTATACTTTGCCGTTAGTTAATTAATAGGAGCTTACACGGAGGCGTATTATAGAAATGTAGGATATATAGTTTAAATCTATCTACTGCCTTAATAGCTTAAAGGCAGAGATCTTGCCTCTTATCCCTGCCAATATTTCTATCTTAAAATTATACTCCTCCTATATCTCGTTAGTTATGCCTTTACCCTCCCTTTTTAACGCCTTTAACGTATTAATATTCTATATCTCCTTTATTAACCTTACCTTAATTAGCTTAAGAATCTCCCTCTACTGCTTATTATTAAACCTTAGCTAGTCTATAAGCTATTTAAAGAAGAATCTAAATAGCTTAACTAGGTCTGTCTCTAACTAAATAGGGCTAAAATTATAAGGCTAATTAACTATTAAATATAGATATAAAGGGTAGTGCGAAGGGTATATAGGGAGCTAAGGTTAAGGTTAAGGCTAAGACTTAAGCTCCTTAACTAGCCAAGCTTTAATAAGACTATTAATAGTCTTATCCTTCTTCTTTAGCTATTCTATCTTATTATTTTTACAGCCTTTCTTCTTCCAGTTTATAAGCTAAATAATAATATTCTATAAAGGCTAATCTATAGTAAACTCTCCCTTTAATAGCTTACGGTTTTAATATATTAGATTTTTTAAGCTAATAGGATAATAATAGAGGACGTAATCTAGTAAGGTTAATAATTAACTATTACGCCAATACGTTATAGGATAGTTACTATAGTACTTACTTAAATAAGACTACCTATTAGCTATCCTAGGGATATAATTACTGGTATTTTCCTTAGTAGTAAGCAGCTTAGGTAGACTATTAAGTTAAGCTTATATAGCAGTCCTTTTTCCTCCTAATTTATTACCTACTTACTAGCTTAATATAGGTATAGGTATTGCTAGAATTACCTCCTTCTTTTTAACTAAACTTAATATAAAGTTAAGCCTTAAGGATTTTAATAGCTAGCGTAAATACCACTCCTTTATAATCTTAACTGCCTACTAAAGGTCCTTGTTACGGAGTGAGTATAAGCGACGATAATATATAGCAAAGTAGATATTATTAAGCTATATACATAAACTGTATAATAAAGTCAAGACATTATATAAGGAAAGAAGGTAAGGAAACGGGAGGAAAGGGGTATATATTATTAACTTGGTTGCTTAGTTAATACGTGTACAGGGCGGAATAGGCTTTAGGTTATAGTCCTAGTAGAACTTGGCGGAATATAGCGGAATATAGTGGAGGACGGCAAATTGCCATAAATTGCCGCCACATAATGGCAAATTGCCTTAGATTGCCGTTATATGCTTTAATTAACTAAGTTATTAACTTGGAGGTTAAGATGGTGGAAACAAGTAGATGTGTATAAGGTGTTACGGAGGTGTCCTATAACAGTACCCCTCCTTTAAACTCAAGCTTCTGCAAGATAGGGCTGTGGTAGTTCTAGGTAGAGTTTATAAAAGTCTTTTATAGCTTATATAAGTCTTATAAGTCAACAGGTTCCCATAAGGGTTCAATAAAGCCTCTCCATTTTATAAGGTATATATATTTACGTTTCCATTTGTTATACTTAATATTATTAACTCTTTTAACAAGGTACTCATTCTCACTATCTACTTTAACTAGTAGGAGAGGGTCTTAAATCTATCTAAGTAGGGCGTCTAATATAGGGGCGGCAGGGTAGAGGACTAACATATAAAATACGGGGTGGATTTTAACCATATTAGGGAGCTTTAGTTAGTAGGCATAAGGAGAGACAACTTTTTCAATCTTATAAGGGTCGGCGTTCTTCCAATTAAGTTTCTTAGTAGGTCATTTTGTGTTTAGATTTCTTGCGTCTAGCCAGATAAAGTTACTAATTTAGTAAGCCGGTGCTAGGGTTCAGTTCTTATTTACTACGGCTTTATAAATAGACTGGGCCTATATTATTTTATTAGTAAGGAACTCTTATAGTTCTTCCATCTTCTTTATAAATTTGTTTACTTCTATAACTTATAAGGCTTAATAAGCTAGGCAAGGGACATTACTAAAGGGTTTAAAACCTATTTATAGGTACTAGCCATAATTAGCTAGGAACGGGGAGACCTTTATAGTTTCTAAGACGGAGTTATTTGCAGTAAACTTAGCAAATACAAGCTAGTCTATCTAGTCGTCCTGCAAATATAACATATATATCCAAATATACTGTTCTATTATAGCATTTGCACGTTCTATTTAACCATCTATTTTTAGGTAATATACTATAGACAATAGTGCTTTAATGCGGAGTTGGGTAGTTAGTTCTTTCCAAAACGCCAAGATAAACTAGCGGCCTCTATTAAAAACAATCGTTTTGGGGAGTCTGTGGAGTTTCTATATATAATCTAGGAACAGTTAGGCAACGGCAGGTGTTAATATATTAGAGTAGGCAATTAAGTGTCTTATCTTAGATAGTTAGTCTATAACTACTATAATGTTTATACAGCCTTTACTTATAGGGAAATTAACAATAAAGTTAATTAAGATGTCCTTCTATCTTCGGTCTAGAACAGGCAGTGTCTTTAAAAGGCCGTTGTACGTCTTATGTGAAGCTTTGGCTTGTTAGCAGGTATAGTAGCTAGAAACGTACCTTTATATCATATTATGCATATTTAGCCAGTAGTATTCCCGTTAGAGTAGTTCTAGGGTTTTTCTACGGCCTAGGTGGCCGGCTACTAGTAGGTTATATACGTGTTTAAGAAGCTTAAGCTTAAGTTTGTTATAGTTAGGTATAACTAGGCGGTTTTAGTAGTACAAATAGTCTCTATAAGCTTTACATTCACTTAAAGAGATCTTTTTAAAGCGTCTAACACCATCTTAGATTAGCTTAAGTGTCTCTTAGATAAACTTATTATTTAGGTATTTATTAATTATAATCTGTTTAATTAATCAATCAGTTATTTTAAGGATATATACTATAAGGTCTTTAGCTAGGGGATTAAATAATTTGGGGCGAAGCAGGGTTTAATTACAGTAGGCGCGTGCTTCTTCCTATACTAGTATATCTTATTGTAACGGGACTAGCCCAGTTACAGTAGGAATGTGTCAGTATCACCCAAGTGCACTTAATTGGCCTATTAACTGATGGATTTGTTTTTGTCTAATAGGTATAGAAAGCAAAGGATCGTAAGGATCGCAGTGCCTAAGTAGGGGGCTAATAAGTCACCGTAAGGATAACTAATCAGATACATAACCACGTAACCTCTGTCTATATATTCCTGTCCATATATTCCAACACTAGCAGTTCTTTCTTTGTGCGTAAAATAGCCATCCTAGTACTAATCTAACTGAAATTGATCCTCTATCCTACGAAGCTTGGTCCGTATCTAAATTCCCATTTATATCTTTTAGACGACGACATCCCCGAACGTGCTTATGGAGAGTAGTATTTAAGGGGAATGTAGATCCGCACTTAGTATACTTAAAGGGTTAACAATCTGGTAAATGTCTAAAGAGCACTTGACCTGAAGGGAACGTAGTAGAGCACTTTTCGCAGGTTTAAGGTTGCGGGGGTTTATACGAGCTTGGCTGCTATAGCTCCTTGGCTTTAGTTAACGAAGAGGGTAAAGCTGGCGGAGCTTACGCGGGCAGAGCTTGTGCTAGTGTAGCTTATTGTTGCTACAATTGTTAAACTACACTTTGTAACTCCTTAATCTCTTCCTTTTGTTCTTAATATGCCTTCTAGACTCTTTCATACTGTCGTTGACGTAGGTCTAAAATATCTTGCTATTAGCGTAATTTTGTTTTAAAAGTCTGCTCTTATTGTTAAACTATATCTTATATATCCTAAATCTGTTTTTAATAAGCGGTCGTAGTTGGAAATTCCTATTGGGCTTTGTTGTTATAGATATTGATATAGCAAGGCCGTCTAGTGGCCGTACAGTTCCCGCTTTTCTATCCTTTAGGAAGTTGTTGTGCCATATTAGGTGTTCGTAGCTGCCGTAGACGCTAGCAGAGGGCAGAGGGCAGAGGGCAGAGGGCAAAGGAGGGGGAGTGCGCTGGCGTTGTAGGCGCGTGTTGGCAGGTCTTAATTCCCCTGGCGGTTCTTTCTTTGTGCGTAAAACCACCAATATATAGACCCTATTAACGTGGTATTCGTAGCTTGCAAAGGCCGTAGAGGGGGGGGGAGAGCGCGCTGGCGTTATAGGCGCGCTGTTAGACGTGGTATTCGACGTAGCAGAGCCGCTAGGATCGTGGCAGAGTGTTAAGCTTGTATAGGGTGCTCTTCTGGAGCTGGTTGCTTCTGGCAAAGCTGGGTACTTTAGTGCTGCTAACGCTGCTAGGTTGTGGGTTGCTGCTAGAGCTGCTAGGTATTTGGGTATTGGATGCTGCTGACGCTGCTAGGTTGCTGTAACGCTAGAGTACTGCACAAGGCTGTTGGGTAACTGGGTATTGGGTACTACGCGAAGCTATTAAGTTGCTGTAATGCTGGTGTACTACTTAAGGCTATTGGGTGTTGATTTGTATACTAAGACGCGTACTAGATAGTGGTTTACTACTGAGTTGCGTCGCTACGCTAGAGTACTGCGTAAAGCAGTTAGGTAGTTGGATGTTGGGTGCTGTAAAAGCTGGTATGCTGTGTACGGCTAGAGCGCTGCCGTAGTACTGCTAGGGTAGCTGCTGAGGTAGCTGCTAATGGGGTACTACCCAAGGGCTATTAGGCGTTTGGTGCTGTTGAGCTAGGGGTACAGCACTTAGTGAAGAGGTCGTACTGGGGGTTGATGCTGTTGAGCTAGGGGTACGGCGCTCAGTGAAGAGGTCGTACTGGGTGTTGGTTTGCGTGCTATAGAATATCTTATGCGTTGCCAATATCCGCAGATATTAGCGCATTCATATATTCGAAGCTAGCTGGATAGTTGGATGCTGCCGGAGCTGCTAGTATGGTTTTGCTGCTAGGTACTAGAGTACTGCTTTCGATCGAAGCTGCTAGGGCGGCAGTGAACCTTGTTGCTCTATAGCCAACCGGTGAGGTTGACTATTAATTAATGTCGGTATTACCCAAGTGCACTTGATTGGCCTATTAACTGATGGATTTGTTCTTGTCTAATAGGTATAGAAAGTAAAGGATCGTAAGGATCGCAGTGCCTAAGTAGGGGGCTGATGAGTCACCGTAAGGATGACTAATTAGATACATGACCACGTAACCTCTGTCCATATATTCCTGTCCATATATTCCAACAGAATGTCTCGGTGAAACACTCGATAGATAAATTCCAACGCTTTAATCAAATTCTGCCAAATTCTGCCAAATTCCGCTAACTTAATTAATTTCCACCAGTTTCCACCAAATTCTACTAACGTAATGGAATTTGGTTAAAACCTATTAAATTCCACGTAAGCTTATGCCTACGCGTCTGCTACCAAGACCCCGAATATTTAGTTACAAGTTTTCTATATTCCTTTCTCTTCTTTACGCAACGTCTTATACTCTGCAAGAGCTATATACCCATAGATTTAGATAGAATTTATATTATTCCTTTAAATCTTCCCTAAAGCCTCTTCGCGTCCTTATATTATGTTACGTCAAAACAACTACTATTAAAATAGCAAACAAACCTAAATTCCTTTTAATAACCATGAGTATTATAACCCTAGTTAGGGAACAGTTAACTATAATATAACAGTCCTTTATAGAAGCCTTAGTTTAGCAGCGGGCTGCACTAGAAGCCCAATACTAGCAATTAATGGAAGTACTCCGCGAAGAACTCCGCAATGTTAAGGCATCTATATTATAGACCCTAACAATAACACCTATAAACAAGATTAATATAACAGTATCTAAACCTGGCCTATTAAATAAGAATACAGAACTAGTAATAGTAGCTTAATCTATATATATAATGAACTAAATACTTATTATAAAATCTAAAAAGCTCCCTAATCCTTTAATGTTTAATAAAAACTAAAATAACCTATATCCCTTTATAACTAAGCTCCGTCTTAAACTCTTAATAAACTATAATTAATACCCTACTAAAGCTAGTAAGGTTAGCTATGGAATGTTCTAATTAAGTAAAGATACTATATAAACCATAGATCCATTCTTCCGCAACAGCACTTTTGTTAATTTTAAAACCTTTATCTCTTTACTAGAACAAACGTATAATGACGCTAGCCGCGAATATACAGCTATTACTAAACTTAAAACCCTATAATAATGGAACCGATATTTTACTAGCTTCTTTTTGGAATTTTTAGGCCTTATTGGAGAGCTGGATTGGAATGAAGCTGCTAGAGTTACTGCTCTTTAATAAGCTATTTTAGATAAGATTAGAGCCTAGTTGTCACAGTACGTGCAGAGGGACAAGGTACGAGGTACTGTGTATCATTGACAAACGATGTCGTGTGCAGAACTATGTAGGAGGTGAGGCGGTATATATACACGTCGCTCAGGGGTTAGGTCTGTGCTCGTGTCATGACAACACCGAGTCATAACAACGCGTCAGGCCAGTGCCGTGACACTAGTTAGTAGGTAGGGAACTGCCAAAAAACCTATTTAAATTTGCTATAATATATTAACGAATTAATAAGGACCTTTGATATAATAAACAGACTTATTCCCTAAAGTTAACTACACCTTACGTTTAAAACTCTATAAAACTGGTATATGCTCTAAAGCGCGATCCTTCTCCGAGACCTAAAAGCCTTACGTACAACCCTATGGACCTTAATGCTGCTTAATCCTATACACTATTGGGAACTAATAAACAAAGAACTTAAGCCACAAATGGAGAATGCTTTGGATGCGGTAAAAAAGGATATATTTAAAAACATTACCAAACTTACCCCTTTGAAAAGGTCCGCCGTAGTTCCTCCCAATCCTTAAGTTGTATCCAATCCTTAAATTATACCCATTCTTTGAGCCATACTTATTCCTTAAATTATACCCAATCTATAAATTATACTTAGACGCCATAAAGCACCTTGCCCTTGGTTAACTTGGAAAACAAATCGTCCTAAGGTATAACGGTGCTAGAGCGCGTTACCTACCATATTCTGCCACCTAGTAGACTATTTAATACTATCTAATACTGTCTAATACTGTCTGGTACTGTCTGGTACTGTTTCTTACTGTTAGCTCGCCTACTATTAGCTCGTCTACTACTAGCGCCTTGGCGGCTCGCGTTACCTATTTGTTTACACAAGCCCTCGCGGCCACCTTTCCTTCTCCTTAGCTTAGTGTCTTTATTAGATAGCAATCCACAAGCTTCAGTTTAGAGGCATTTGTGTAAGCCGTTATATTACACTAAGCTCTCCCTACACTGCCTAGGAAGGCCTTAATAATATCCCACCCTAAAAGAAGACCTTTATCTGCAACAACGCGTTAACGCGTTATACTCAGACCCAAAGAAAAAATTACCACCACGCCTAGGAAGGCCCTAACAATATCCCACTTTTAGAGGCTAGACTGTACTTAACCTATACCCCCCAAAAGAACCCTAGAATTAAACCTAAATCATATAATTCTAACAATCCTTAGGAAGCTGATAATGGCACCTAAAGCAAGCTTATCTAAAAGACCTACCTCTACCCAAGAGAAACACGAGATCTAGTTAGGATCAGAAATTAAAGATAATAATAATGTTACAAATATACATGAGCAGATTCGTGCCCTTGTAGCTAATTAGAAGGTTAATTGTCTTTAAGCCCAAAGCATATAAGAGACTCTAAAGGATATCTTAAAAAACCTTGCTGCCTTATAAAATAGCCCAGCCTCCCCTTTATGAAGCCTTAGTTAACCCATTCGCTTAACTAAATGCAATACACTAAAGAGTATAGAAACGATAATAAAACAATTAAAGTCCGTTAAGCTCCCTAACCCTCAACCGCTATCCAATAGGATAGACCCTACCTTTAAGAATTGGAGGATCTAAGTATAAGGAAAGCTCCGCGTTAACCACAACTATTTTACCTCTAAAGAAGCCAAAATGCTCTACCTCTTCGGTTAAACCATTGGGGATGCCCAGTGATACCTCTAGGCCAAGTTTAAGGACAAGTTACCTATTCGGTTTATATTTGTTAATAAGATGATATAGTATCTAGCTACTATCTATATTAATCTAAATAAAGCACGGGATGCCTATTATAACTATAACCGCCTAATAATAAAACTAAACTAATTCTTTACTAAGTTTTAGACCTAATTCTTATACCTAGCAGGCGAAGGCTAGGTTCCCCTTAAGAACTATTATTTAGACCTATACAATAAGCTAACAGTCCAACTATAAGAGAAGATCGCGGTAGCCTTAGACAACCTACTAACCTACTAAAGACTCGCAACCTAATATTTGTTACTAGATTTAGAACTAAAACAAATTAATACTTATTCTAATCAACTAAAGAGGTCCTGCAATAACCGGAACCTATCCGCCACACTAATAGGAGCTAACGTTAGAAGACAAACTACAACCACCCTTATACTAAAAGCGGTTATAACTACCTACCTACAAGCCTTGTCCAAATTGCTATATACCACGCCTTTAGCCAATGCTCATTACAACACCCTAATTAACCCTGCCACGGTCACGTGCTTTAATTATAGAAAAAATAGTTACTTTACCTCATCCTGCCTAGAGCTAAAGGATATAGGTAATATTAAGGAGATAGAGGAAGAAGAAACGTCTAATAAGTTAGGAAAAGAAGAACCCTAGGGAAAGACTCCCCCCTAAGGTACCCTATTAATCTTAAGGAGATTAATCTAAGTCAGCTAATAGGTGGAAAACACTTTATAGTTCTATATACAGTATCTTAAAATAGATATAGAGTTAATACAACTGCCCTTATTAACACTAGAGCAAATGGCTTTGCCTTTATAAATACTACTTATACGAATAACGTTGCTAAGTTTTTAAATATAAATGCTACCCAACTAGAGAAGCCTATTTAAGTAAAAGGCTATAATGGCTAAGCTAGTAAGCCGGTTACCTATATCTTAAAGCTATATATTACTATTAATAGACGGCGCTAATTTAGTATCCCCTTTTATATCCTAGACCTAGGGTCCTATAACATAATCCTTAGCCGGAAATAGATGTCCTACTTTAATATTTGATTAAACGTTTAATAAAGACAGTTTATCTAGCCAGAGAATAAACCAAAACTACCTTCCTTTATTAGAGAAATTCGGACTAACTATAAGACACTAGTTATAGGGGTTAACCCTATCTATTAGTAGGATGTTAGAGACCGCGACCTAGCCTTCACCTAAGAAGATGCCTACCGTAAGGCCGGTAGGAACTCCATACCAACAAAAATACTCTCCTAAAGCAATGCGTTCAAAGAGGACTCTACATATAGAAGCGGGACAGAAAGCGGCGTAGATAATGTCTAAATCGCGCAGATCTAACTGGTATAGAAAATAACGTACTAATAGGACATAAGGGATAACCTCCAAAAGATGCAATAGGAGCTAGAGGGAGTAATAATAACGCTAATACCCTAGAACCCCCTAAAGCTACGTACGCCCCTATCGTCTTATAACCCCCCTATAGTAGACATTACCGCAATTAGCGTAATAGTGTTCCACTTTAATATATACCAAAAGGACAATAAGGTCTTTATAATAAGCCTATATAAGATTAACCAAATTATTAATAATAGGGAGGAAAAGCCAGCTAAGGAAACCAATAAGGAACTAGTCAAACGTCTCCTTCCTACTATTTATGCAAAGTATAAGGACGTATTCTTAAAGGCGGCTTTGGACAAGTTACCCCCTTATAGGACGTATAATTATAAGATTTAATTAGAAGCCAATAACTTACTAGGCTATAGCCCCCTTTACTAATAATTAACGGATAAGCTAAAAGCAATAAAGCAGTACTTAATTAATAACCTTAATAAAGGGTTTATTAAGCCAAGTTAAGCTCCTTTTACTTCCTCTATCTTGTTTATAAAAAAGCCTAATAGAGGCCTTTGTTTTTATATTAACTATTAGAAGCTAAATACTATTACTTAAAAGGATTAATATCTTATTTCTTTAATTAATAAGATCCTCGTACGCCTAAGCCAGGTAAAGATCTTTACTAAACTTAATATCCGTTAGGCTTTCTACTAAATTAGGATAAACCCTACATCTAAAGATTTAACAACATTCCGTACCTATTATAGTTCCTATAAATATAAGGTTCTTCCTTTTAGACTAATAAACGGACCGGCTACATACCAAAGGTATATAAATGACGTTCTTTTTAATTACCTTGACAAATTTTATACGGCATACCTAGACAATATTTTTATATACTTAGACGATGAACTTAAGCACCAAGTTTATATTAAAAAGGTCCTAGAAAGATTACGGAACGGAGGCTTATAAGCCGATATTAAGAAATGTAAATTTGGGGTAAAACGCATAAAGTACCTCGGGTTTATAGTAAGTATAGATAGGATTAAAGTTGACCCTAAGAAGGTCGACGCAATCCGCAACTAGAAACCCCTTTATACTATAAAGGGGATCTAGTCCTTCCTTAGTTTTTATAATTTCTATTACCAATTTATCCGCGACTATAGGGTTATGGCAAAGCCTCTTATATAACTTACCCGGAAAGACACGCCTTTTGTCTTTAGTAATGACTATATAGAAGCCTTCGGAGAGTTAAAAGATTGGCTTATCTCTTCTTAAATCCTTTATTACTATAACCCGGACCTTAAATTAATGCTAGAGACGGACGCTTCTAACGGAGTTATAGCGGGAATCCTATTACAGTTATATCTAGACGGCGAATAGTACCCTATTACTTTCTTCTTAAAAACAATAGACCTAGCTAAGTGTAACTACAAAGTACATAATAAAGAAATGCTAGCTATTATCCAATTGCTATTCTAATAGCGCGCAGAGCTAGAGGGCACAAACTCCCGGATTAAGATATATACGGATTATAAAGCCCTAGAGTACTTTATAACTATAAAGTAGCTTACTAAACAATAAGCCTACTAGGCTAAAATACTCTCCTAATTCTTCTTTATGATTATATATCGTTCTAGTAAGCAAAACTCTAAGGCTAATATATTAACCCAAAGGGAACAAGACGTAGGACCTTAGGATAAGCTAAAGGCCTAATATTAGACGCGCGCCCTCCTCTACCCTAAACAGCTTAACCCGCAGATTCTTAAGGAGCTAGACCCCAAACGGAATGACTTAGCACCTATAGAAGGAGAAGTCTTGGACGAACTAATGGGGCTAATTAATCACATCCTAACTGTAAACCGTACGGCCGACTCCCTAAAGGCCCTCCGCGACTAAGCTATAAAAGGTAACCCTAATTTAGAAATAGAAGAAGGACTGCTCTTATACCAAGAATAGCTTATAGTTCCGGACGTTAACAACCTACGGACGGAGCTAATCCGTAAAGCCCACTGTTAGGTCTCTACGGCACACCCTAGTTAAGATAAGACCCACCAACTGCTGGCGCCCCGTTACTACTGGTAAGGACTTCTATCTAATATAGCATAATTTGTTAGAAACTGCCACGCCTATAGACGCGTAGATGCCCCTAGGGATTGAACTTTTAGGTGGCTATAACCGCTACTAGTTCTAGAACGCCCTTGGCAATATATTATAATAGACTTTAAGTTATTTCTAAAGGACGCCCACGGCCACGATATAGCCTTTATAGTGATTAACCAATTATATAAGCAATCTGTCTCCCTCCTATATTTTAAGACTATAACTGCGAAGGATATAGCTCGCCTCTACGTTAACAATATCTATTGATTCTACGGTGCCCCTAAATTAATTATCTCTAACCGTAGTCCCTAGTTTATATTAGATTTCTAGAATAAATTCTACCATATCCTTAGGATTAAGATTAAGCTCTCTACTGCATTCTACCCCTAGACTAACGGTTAAACTAAGATTATAAACTAGTACCTTAACTAGCGACTACGTCCCTTTATGGACTACTATTAGGACAACTGGTTGGAATTACTGCCTATAATAGACTACGTACAGCTTACACTCCCCTATAATAGTATAGGGATGTCCCTATTTAAACTGCTCTATGGGTATGCACCACAAACGTTCTTTAATTGGGATAGGCCTACTGAACCCACTATGGCCCGCGAACGCCTTAGCTATAAAGAGGCCTGGGTATTTGCTAAAAGAATGCACAGAGCCTAGGAGACTGCTTAAATAATTATAAGAAAGGCGTAAGAGAAAAAGAAGTCCGACGTAAACTAATATTATTATAAGGTAGACTTCTAAGTAGAAGATAAGGTATAGGTATTAATAAAGAACTGGAAAACCTAGAGGCCAAGCCACAAGCTAGACTACTAAATAGCCGGCCTATATAAGACTCTTTAAAAGGTAGGACACTCTTTTAAGGTTAAGCTACCAGAATTAATAAAGATCCACCCCGTCTTCTCTCTAAACCGGCTATAAAAGGATGCGGATGATTTACTACCTAGACAGTATAATAACCCCCCACCACCAATCTAGATTGTAGAGGACAAAGAATAGGAAGTTAAAGAAATCCTAGTAGTAAAAAAGGTCCGTAATGTCTTAAAATACCGCGCAAGCTGGGTAGGCCATAACAATGACCTAGAGTGGTACCCCGCATTTAATTTTAAGTACTCCCCCTATAAGTTACGGGATTTCCACCTAGCCTACCCCGACCTCCCTAGACCACTATGTAAATTAGACAGCTGGATTAAATGCTAGGAAGAAAGGTTAGATAATTACAACGATTTAGACAACAATAGGGAGCTTAGACAACGCCTAAGGGCAGGCTTTTTTAGGAGGGGGGGGGGTGATGTAACAATACTAGAGCGCGTTACCTGCCATATTCTGCCACCTAGTAGACTGTTTAATACTGTCTAATACTGTCTAATACTGTCTGGTACTGTCTAGTACTATCTCTTACTGTTAGCTCGCCTACTATTGGCTCGTCTACTACTAGCGCCTTGGCGGCTCGCGTTACCTATTTGTTTATACAAGCCCTCGCGGCCACCTTTCCTTCTCCTTAGCTTAGTGTCTTCATTAGATAGCAATCTACAAGCTTTAGTTTAAAGGCATTTGTATAAGCCATCATATAAGGCCAAGTTGCGCCTTAGGATAAAAAGTGGAAGAGTATAAGTGTCTAGGCTCTTCTAGCGCTGATATACAACACAATTCCCTTAATATACTTAGCAAAATTTAAACACTTAGAAAATGGAAGAAAGTATAAATCCTTATAGATAGCGGAGCCACTAGCATAGGCTTTATTAATATAAACTATGCAAAACTAGACGCCTAAATTTAAGGAAACTTAACAAGCCCTAAGGCCTATAAGGCTTTAATAGCAAACCCTTAATATATAGCGAAATAACGCATTACGCTTTAGTAAAAATGTAGATAGGTAAATACCTTAAATACATTTCCCTGTTTGTTACACCTTTAAAGCAATACAAAGTTATACTTAGACATAGATGGCTAAAACAACACAACCCTTTAATTAGCTGGGTTAAAGAAACACTAAAGTTCCGTACAACTTACTGCCAAAGTTATTACTTAAAAAACCATTCGCCCTATAAATATGCATATAACTATTTAAATTTAATATAATACAAATTACCCTTGCCACGAACCTCAAGCCAATATAATGAATTTACAACTGCTAATTATGGTAAAGAATGCGAAGATGTTATGTTAAAACCTCTTAAAATTCGTATAATATAGGCCGCGCCTTTTATCTTATTAGCAAGAAGACAAGATTATAAAATCTTTACTATAACTATAAAAGACATTAAGAAAGCACTAGAACCAAAATAGTATTCTAATACTTAACCTTTTATACCTAAAGAGTACCACAACCTAATTAACAAGTTTAAAAAACAATTTGCAGACTAGCTAGCCCTACACTAAGAGAAGCACAATTTTAAGATAGAACTTGAGCCTAGCATAACACCAAAGTTTAGTCCGCTATATAATATATTACAAGAAGAACTGCTTATAATGCAATAGTACCTTAATAAGTATCTAAAAAAAGGATTTATTTGCTCTAGTTAATCTCTATTCGCCTTACCTATACTATTTATTAAAAAGCCAAGAGGAGGCTTAAGATTCTATATTAATTATTAAGCTCTAAATATAATTATAATTTAAAACTAATATCTAATTCCCTTAATTTAAGAGACACTTAACTAATTAGTAAAGACATAGTACTTTACAAAGCTTAATATAATTGCTGCCTTTAATAAAATTCGTATACGTAAAGGAGATAAGAAGTATATAGCTTTTTATATATAATAGGGACTCTTTAAATACCTAGTAATGCCATTTAGCGTTAAGAACGGTCCCAGTATATTTTAGTAATACGTTAACAATACGCTTCATAAATTCCTTAATATATTTATTACCGCGTATATTAATAATATCTTAATCTACTTATCCTCACTTTCTAAACATTAGAAACATATTAAAATGGTCCTTAAACGCTTACAAGACGCGGGCTTATAATATAATATTAAGAAATACAAGTTTCACACATTAGAGGTTATATACTTAGGCTTAATTATATCCTATAACGGAATTAAAATAGACCCTAAGAAAGTCGCTATAATTATAAACTAGAAAAGCCCTAGCAATATATAGGACATTTAAGGATTTCTAGGATTTGTAAATTTCTATTAACAATTTATTAACCACTTCTTAAAAATTGCTTAGCCGTTAGTAAACCTAATAAAGAAAAACATAAAATTTAAATAGACTGCTAGATGCAAATAAGCTTTTAATAACTTAAAACATCGCTTTATAACTACTCTGATCCTTGCTTACTTTAACCCTAACCTTAAATATATTATTAAAACGGACTTATTAGATTATGCGCTAGGGGGAGTATTATTGCAATATAATAAGAATGGCAAACTACGTCTAGTAGCCTTTCTCTCCCGGAAACTCGCCCCTACTAAATTAAACTATAAGATATATAATAAGGAACTGCTTGCAATTATTAGATACTTTAAACAATAGCGTCTTAAGCTTAAAGGATTGTTATTCCCAATATGCATATTAACAGACTATAAAAATCTACAGTACTTTATAACTATAAAGCAATTAACGTAGCGCCAAATTTATTAGGCCGAATACCTCTTATAATTTAACTTTAAGATTATATACTAACTGGGTAAACTTAATTAGAAGCCTAATGTATTAATATAAAAATTATAGGACCTACCTGTAAACGCTTTAGACGAATGGATTGTAAATTAATTATAGATCTTACTACCCCCTAAACGCTTTAAAAAACTATATCCTATATTCCTAAATATGGAACTTAAAAGAAATAAATTGTAATTTAATAAATAGTAAATAGAAATTAATAAGCTAATGGAATATAAATATAAAAACGATATATAGATAATTAATATAATAAAGGCGATTTAAATAGGGAAACGACAGTATAAGGATATTACACTCGCTGAATACAAAATTTAAAACAATTAATTATACTATTAACAGAAGATGGTAGTCCCAAATTCCAAACCTTTATAATTTAAGATACTTGAATTTATACACAACTCCCCTATAGTAGGACATCCTGGCTATACAAAGACTTATAAGATCGTTTAATAAGCATATTACTGGCCTATAATACACAACTATATATAAAAATATGTTCGAGCATGCAGGATATACATATATAGAAAACCCTCTTATATAAAGAAGCAAGAAGTACTTTAACTACTACCAATCCCAATATAAAGATGGTGCGATATCTTAATTAACTTTATAGTTAACTTGCCTAGTAGTAACAAGTTTACGAATATTATAGTAGTAGTTAACCGTCTTATAAAAATGCGATATATAATTCCTATAGACTTAATTAATGCAATATTAGTAGCTAAATATTTTATTAAGCACGTCTTTAAGCTACACAGACTTCCTAATATAATAATATCTAACCACAGAAGCCAGTTCGTTTTAGACTTCTGGTAAGCTCTATATAAATAATTAAGCATTTAAATATAACTCTTAACTGCATTTTATCTAGAGATAAATGGCCAAACTAAAATTGCGAACGTAATTATAGAATAATACTTATAAATATACTACTCCTACCTTTAGCTAAGTTTACTGTAAATAACACAATAAATATATTAATAGGCGTAACACTGTTTTACACAACCTACGGACAAGACCCTTAACTTAAATTTAAACCATAACCCAAAATTAATACAACAGGACCCACAATTAAACAGATCCAGTTAATTAACATATACAACTTTACTAATTAAATAAAGCAGTTAACGGAACTATTATAAAGCGAATTAACGTACGCTTAAATATTACAGGAATAGTATATAAATAAAGGACAAGCTCCCGCATGGGACTTTAAGGAAGGTAATATGGCTTACCTAAGTATACAAAACTTAAAGACTTAACGGCCTTTAAAGAAACTTAATTAGAAATTCGCAGGCCTATACTAAATTAAGAAGAAACTGAGCCTGTATGCCTATAAGCTTAAACTGCCGACTAAGATGAAAATATACCTAATGTTTTATATAAGCTTATTACAACCTTTAAAAGATAATCCTATAACTTATAAAGTGCCGCTACTATCTCCCGTAATTATTAACAACGGTAACAGTTCTTACTTTATTAACTTAATTAATAATATATAATAGAAAACACAATCTAAACGATTTAAACTTCTTATTAAGTGGAAAGGATATAAAACATAAACCTAGGAAACCTATAAACAGATTAAAGCCAACGCGCCTTCCCTAGTAAAAGAATTCCATAAAGACTATCCTTTACGGCCTACTCTGGCTGGATAGACATAACATAAAGGCAAACAACTACCACCTAATATAAAGATACAAAACACAATAGCAGGAAACTTAAAATTAAAAAGAACTCAAAATATATCACAACGCTTATAACGTAATAAGTTATAAATTCTTAACCAATTTAAATTGTTTTAGACCTTTAGCTAAAAGGGGGGGTACTATAATAGGACTAGCCCAGTTATAGTAGGAATGTCTTAGTAAAACACTTAATAAATAAATTCTAACACTTTAATTAAATTCTACTAAATTCTGCTAAGTTAATTAAATTCTGCCAAATTCCGCTAACTTAATTAATTTCCACTAGTTTCCACCAAATTCCACTAACATAATGGAATTTGGTTAAAACTTATTAAATTCCGCGTAAGCTTGTGCCCACGCGTCTAGTGCTAAGACCCTAAATATTTAGTTATAAGTTTCCTATATTCCTTTCTCTTCTTTATATAACATCTTGTACTTTACAAGAGCTATATACCTATAGATTTAGATAGAATTTATATTATTCTTTTAAATCTTCCCCAAAGCCTCTTCGCGCCCTCATACTTATAAATATTAGGTTAGAGCATTAGGTTTTTGGCCTTAAACGCCTAGGCAGTATATAATTAAGAATTAGAAATAAGACAGATATTCTAACCAGCGGGCTTAATAATAACTTAGCTGTTTTATAGTTGTAAAGTACTATAAATTCTTATAGTTGCTAAGGACCTTAATTAGAAATCTAGCGCCTTCTAGTTTAGGTCGCTATTATTTAAAATATCTAATAATGGCTAATAATTCCTTATTATAGATCTTATAGTTATATTCAGCTAGGCTTAGTTATCTTAAGAAGTATGCTATAGGGTGCAGTACTCCTTCCTTATTATACTAAGACAAAATACCTCTAGTGACGTAGTTAGATAAGTTAGCTTCTATAACACTCTTTCAGTTTAGGTTAAAGTATTAGAGTATAGGTGCGGTAGTAAATATAACTTTTAGATAGGGAAGGGCCTTCTTATATTCCTTATTAAAGATAAAGGTTTTGTCCTTTTAGGTTAGAGCCATAAGGGGTAAAACTAGGGCGGAGAAATTATTAATAAACCGTTAGTAGAAGTTAGCAAATCCTATAAAGGCTCTTATATCCTTAACATTCTTAGGTTTTTACTAGTTTATAATTACTTTAATCTTCTTTAGGTCCATTTATATGCTATTTATAGAAATAACAAGTCCAAGATATAGGACTTCCGTTTTGTAGAATTTACACTTATCTATATTTAATTGTAAGCTAGCTCCATATAGGGCTTCTAAGATAAGGTTAACATGTTTCTTATATTCAGTTAGGTTATTACTATATACTAGGATGTTATTAATATAAATAGTACAAAAAACGTCCAGATAAGGTCGTAGGGTATTATTTATAAAGTGTTGGAACAAACTTAGGGCGTTTATAAGGCTAAATGGCGTTACTAAGTATTTAAATAGTCCGTATCTAGTACAAAATACGGTAAGCTATTTATCTCCCTTTATAATATAAAGGGGGTTAAATGCGTAGATAAGGTTAAGTTTTATATAGTAGCGAGCCTTACTTAATTAGTTTAGTATCTCTTAAATTAACAGAAGCGGGTACTAATTCTTAATAGTAATAGTGTTAAAAGCTTAGTAGTCTATATAGAAGCGCAGACCGCCGCCAGGTTTCTTAACAAAGATTATAGGTACAGCTATAGGCAAAGAGCTTGCTCTAATAAATCCTTTACTTAGGTGCTCGTCCAAGTACTTTTATAGTACTTTAAGTTTATTCTGGGATATTCCGTATAGGGGTCTAAATCCTAGCTGTTTTCCTTCTTTAAGTATAATCTTGTGGTTATATAGTTGGTATTCCACTAACTTATCGGCTTCCTTTTATAAGAATACCTCTAGGTGCTTATAGTAGCATACTAGTACTTTCATGGTAGGGTTAGTGTACTTTTTTAGTGCTAGGGCCTTTTTAATATCGGCCATTATAACGGTAAAGATTGTGTATTTAGGTTTTCTGGCAAGTCATACTAATAGGGTAGCTCCAATTATATAGATATCTAAGATGTTAAGCGGGTTTAGATTATCCTTAGTTTCTTATATAGTTTTAGGTTTAGTATTAAATCCAGTATTAGATGCAGAGTTAGTATTAGATTTAGTTTTAGGTTTAGTATTAGGTGCGAAGTTAGTGTTAGGTTTAGGTTTAGGTTCTTTAAGTATCCTTTTTATAGTAGAATACCAGTTCTTCTAGTACCTTTATATATTAAGCTTAGACTTCTGCTTAGTTCAGGGTATAGTAATTAAAGTCAGTTTATATAGTCTGGTGTAATTTCTAGGTTCTTAGTAGACACTAGTGGAAATCTTATATTAGTAGAATTCGGTAGAATTCTCAGGTTAGTGGAATTTGGTGGAATTCTTAGGTTAGTGAAATTGGGTGGACTTTTTAGGTATAGGGTAGACATTAGTAAAAATTTTGGACTAGTGGATCCTAGTGGATTTTTTAAATTTTAGTTTAGGGCTTAAGCAGCAAGTTATAAAGCACTTCTGCTTGTAATAGGAGGCGGTAAATAGAAGCTTAAGGTTGTCCTAATTAATGGTTACCTTATATAGCTTTATCCATAGCTGTTTAAGGATTACTGGGTGACCTAGGGTAGTTATAAAGAGTTTAATTAATTCTTTATAGTTTAGGTATTAGAGTTTTAGGGCCGCTATATAAGTAATACAGCCTAAAACAGTGCATTTGCCATTAAATCTAAATATATTAATATGCCGGTTAAGGGGTATTAGGGTAAACCTATTATCTTACGCGAAGATCTTATTAATAAATCCTATACCACTAGCTCCTATATTAATTAGGACTTAAGTATTAGCCTATTAACCTTTCTACCAAAGACAGTAGTTAATGGTTATACTATAATCCTAAAAGTTAGGTTTTACAACATCTAATGCATTTAATAAGATCCTGTAATATAGCTATCCTAAAGAGCGACTTAACTCCAAGACGTGCCTTTTAGTGGCAAGTGGGAAGGGGTTCCTCTAGAACATTAGTTGTAACTTTATCCTTATAAGTGGTGCTTACTAAATACAGGGCTGGAACTAGGTAAAGATTAGGGGCAGTAACTAGAGGATTAGTGTGGTAAATAGCTACTAGTATTAGCCGTTTATAAATTCTTTTAAAAAGGGACAGAGCAGTAGCTAGAGATATAAGTGTTGCTTCCGCACTTAAAACAAAGGCTATATTTAATACATCACTCTTATTTAGCAGATCCTTTTAGGGCATAGGAAAGGGTTTTAGTATTAATATCTATGACGTCTAAGTCCTTGCGGGTCTTAGGCAGTTAGGGGGCAGAGTATTAAAGTGTATATTTTAGGGCAAGGCATAGTAAGTTATTATACAGGCCATTAATAACATTGGCGTAGGCAGTAATAGTACCTAGCAGTTTAACTTCTATAAGAGATGCCTTTAATTTAGGGTTTAGAGATTCTACTAGGCAATTAATTAAGGCGGGTTTATTCTATCCAGTCTCTTTAGCGTAGCAGTGGAATTTAGTAAAGTATAATAGGAATTTCTTGGAATCCTATGTCATCTTGTTTAGTTTCCATTATAATATAACAACTTAGTTAGAGTCGCTATAAGATGCTTCTAGTATAGTAACTAGTTCCTCTACCGTACTTAGTTAGAACGGGTATATAGTGTCCACGGCATCTTCTTTTAGGCGGCTTATAGCGCAGCAAAGTTGACTATTAGGGGTAGGGTAGCAATCAATATTGCCGTTTAGCTTATTCTAAAGTTAGTTAAGGAAAGAGTGTAGCTTACTTCTTTTACCAGAATAGGCGGGAGAATTAGAGAGACATTTAGATAACTTTTTTTAGGGGCATTAACTGGCAAATTTGGGGTTAAGGAGTTAGTTCTAGATGCGTTCTTCTTATCTGGTATTTATAGGTTAATACTAGTAGGGACAGGTAGGGGCAATAGTATAGTAGATAGTGGGTTATAATAAATCTCTTTAACTTCCTTTCTTAGGGATTAGACCATCTTATAATATTAAGCTTTTTATTAGGCAAGAGCGTCCATAAAAGCCTCTTAGAGACTTCTTATTTATTTAATAAATAGGGCGTATAAGTTATTTATGGACAAGGGGGTTTCCGGGTTGTTCTATATATTAGTTAGGGCAGGACAGAGTATATAGTTTAACGCAACGTAGTGTTATAGAGTAAGTATAAGCGACAATAATATATAGTAAAGTAGATATTATTAAGCTATATACATAAACTGTGTAATAAAGTTAAGACGTTGCGTAAGGAAAGAAGGTAAGGAAATAGGAGGAAAGGAGTATATATTGTTAACTTAGTTGCTTGGTTAATACGTGCACAGAGCGGAATAGGCTTTAGGTCGTGGTCCTAGTGAAACTTGGCGGAATATGGCGGAATATAGTAGAGGACAGCAAATTGCCGTAGATTGCTGTCACATAATGGCAAATTGCCTCAGATTGCCGTCATGTGCCTTAATTAACTAAGTCGTTAATATAGAGGTCGAGACGGTGGAAACAGGTAGACGTGTATAAGGTGTTACGGAGGTGTCCCGTAACAGTCCTTATAGTTATTAATCTATTATTAATAGAAGTTATAAGCTCGCGCGTTCTTATATAAGGCAATCGCCTTAAGTTACTAGACTCTAAACTTCCGTAGTAAGAGATCTTTTAAAAGCTTTTCCCTCTAAGCCTTAATTGCAGTTAGGTAGAGTATATTCTAGTCTAATATTACTAATTAAGTCCTAGATAGAACCTCCTTTCTATTAAATGCCTTCTATATACTTATAAACCGTACTACTGGCGGCGGCAGCGGCTCCTCTATATTATTGTCCTCTACCTTCTCCTCTCCCTTATTATTGTCCTCTATATCTATATCTATTAAGGGCTAGGCAGACGCCGGCAGTAATAGCGTAAATAATAACACTTTAGGGTATAGAGGCGTGGAAATATATATAGGAGGCTAAGGCGCTACCCTAGGTCTTGCTTTCTTAGCTACTAGTATAGAGGGCGTTAATTTTTTTTATTTTTTTATTTTTTATATCCGATTGTATTATACTACATACAATACTGCGCATGCAGCCTCGGGCTATGGCGCTATAGTTCTATATACATGAATCCTTTCTAGGCAGCTTAATATATACTAGTAGCTATGTCCTAATAGTTTATAAACCCCTAAGGGTTTATAGCTCCTTAGTAAAATACTAAGTTACTATAACTACTAGGGAATGAGAAAACGGTAGGAAAAACTATAGGAAATCCTAACACCTATCCCTATCCTTTTGCAATTTATTTCTGTCCTTTTGCTCTCTACTATCCTTTTACTAGGAGCCTAGTAGGAGTTACCTCCTTCTAG
>Ga0307507_10001169_pt1 | contig 58392 bp, 18 predicted proteins | sample 7_EM_MG_FD_207223 | JGI IMG/M metagenome (GOLD analysis project Ga0307507, IMG submission 207223) | Populus trichocarpa ectomycorrhiza microbial communities from riparian zone in the Pacific Northwest, United States - 7_EM | ecosystem: Host-associated > Plants > Roots > Unclassified | place... | reverse complement strand
AATACATACGCTTTGTAGCCATTGCCCACGTTCCGCGACACTATAATAGCAAGTTGCGGCAATCTAATGGCAATTTGCCAGTGCTGTAATAAGTATAGTTATTGTAACGGGCTCGTATAAATGCTTCTAAACCGAAGCTTGTAGATTGCTACTATATAAGAATACTAAGCTAAGGAGAAGAAGGAGGAGAAGACTATTGGAGACTAATAAGATATAAGGGGTCGCTAAGGCGCTAGTGGCAAGCGAGCCAATAGTAGGCGAGCTAATAGTAAGAAATAGTAAGGAACAGTAAGGAACAATACTAGATAGTATGCGATAATATAACAGGTGGCAGAATATGGCAGAACTTGGCAGGTAACGCGCTCTAGCACCGTTATATTACCCCCCTCCCCCCCCCCCCTCCCAAAAAGGCCTGCCCTTAGGCTTTGTCCAAGTTCTTTATTGTTGTTTAAATTATTATAGTTATCTAACCCCTCTTTCTAGCATTTAATCCAGCTGTTTAATTTGCGTGGTGGTCTAGGGAGGTCTAGGTAGGCTAGGTGGAAATCTTGTAGCTTATAAGGAGAGTACTTAAAATTGGATACGGGGTACCATTCTAGGTCTTCGTTATAACCTACCCAGCTTATACGGTATTTTAAGGTACCGCGGTCCTTCTTAACTGCTAAGATCTCTTTAACTTCCCATTCTTCGTCCTCTGCAATCTGGATTAGCGGTGGGGGGTTGTTGTATTATCTAGGTAATAGGTCGTCCGCGGCCTTCCGCAGTCTGTCTAGAAAGAAGATAGGGTGGATCTTTATTAACTCTGGTAGCTTAACCTTAAAAGAGTACCCTACCTTCTTAGGGATCTTATAGGGGCTAGCTATTTAGTAGTCTAGCTTATAGCTTAGCCTCTAGGTCTTCTAGTTCTTTATTAACACCTATACCTTATCTCCTACGTAGAAGTCTATCTTACGATAATATTGGTTTATATTGGCCTCTTTTTTCTCTTATGCTTTTTTTATAATTGCTTAGGCAGTCTCCTAGGCTCTGTATATTCTCTTAGCGAATGTCTAGGCCTCTTCGTAGCTAAGGCGTTTATAGGCCGTTATAGGTTTTATAGGTCTATCCTAATTAAAGGATGTTCGTGGCTTGTATCTATAGATTAACTTAAATGGCGACATTCCTATACTATTATAAGGGAGCGTAAGCTGTGTGTAGTCTATTATAGGTAGTAGTTCCAACCAGTTATCCTAGTAGTAATTAATAAAGGGGCGAAGTTGTTAGTTAAGGTACTGGTTTATAATCTCGGTTTAGCTATTGGTCTAAGGGTAAAATACGGTAAAGAGCTTAATCTTAATCCCAAGGATACAGTAGAATTTATCTTAGAAGTCTGATATAAATTAGGGTCTATAGTTAGAGATAATTAACTTAGGAGCGCTATGGATCTAGTAAATGTTGTTAACATATATACGGGCCATATCTTTTGCTGTTGTAGTCTTGAAGTAGGGGAGGGAAATAGCTTACTTGCTTAGTCGGTTAACTACTATAAAGGCTATATTATAGCTATATTTGTCCTTTAGGAATAATTTAAAGTCTATTATAATATACTGCTAAGGGCGTTTAGAAACTGGTAGTAGTTATAACTATCTAGGGGTTTAATCCCTTGGGGTATCTACCCGTTTATAAGCATAACAATTTCTAATAAATTGTTCTATATTGGACAGGAGTCCTCGCCAGTAGTAGTAAGGCGCTAGTAGTTAGTAGGTCTTGTCTTAACTAGGGTACGCCGTAGAGACTTAACAGTGGGCTTTACAGATTAGCTCTATTTATAGGTTGTTAACGTTTAGAACTATAAGCCGTTCTTAGTATAAAAGCAGTCCGTTTTCTATTTCTAAATTAGGGTTGCCTTCCGTAGCTTAGTTACGGAGGGCTTTTAGAGATTTAGCTATACGGTTTATAATTAGAATACGGTTAATTAGTCCCATTAGTTTATCTAGGATCTCTCCTTCTATAGGCGCTAGCTTATTCTATTTGGAGCTTAGTTCTTTAAGGATATATAGGTTAAGCTGTTTGGGACAGAGGAGGGCACGTATCCAGTACTAAGCCTTTAGTTTATTCTATAGTTCTATATTCTGTTCTCTCTAAGTAAGGGTATTAGCTTTAGAATTTTGCCTACTAGGGCGGTATATAATCGTAAAGAAGAATTAGGAGAGTATTTTAGCCTACCTAGCCTATTGGCTGGTAAGCTGCTTTATTGTTATAAAATACTTAAGGGCTTTATAATTAGTATAGACCTTAATCTAAGAGTCTGTGCTTCTAAGCTCTATGCACTACTAGGACAACAATTATACAATAGCCAGCATTTCCTTATCGTGTACCTCGTAGTTACACTTAGCTAGGGCTATTATCTTTAAGAAAAACGCTATAGGGTACCACTCGCCATCTAGGTATAACTATAAGAGGACTCCCACTACTACTTTGTTAGAGGCGTCCGTTTCCAGTATTAATTTAAGGTCTGGGTTGTAGTGACGGAGAATTAAGAATGAGGTAAGTCGGTTTTTTAACTCCTTAAAAGCTTTTATATAATTATCATTAAAAATAAAAGGCGTGTTATTCTTTGTTAGTTGTATAAGAGGCTTAGCCATAACCCTATAGTCCTAGATAAACTAATAGTAGAAGTTACAGAAGCCTAGGAAGGACTAGATACCTTTTATAGTATAAAGGGGTTTCCAGTTACGTATCACCTTAACCTTCTTAGGATTAACTTTAATTTCTTCTATACTAACGATGAACCTAAGGTACTTTGTTTGTTTTACTTCGAATTTATATTTCTTAATATTAACTTATAGGCCTACATTCCGCAGCCTCTCTAAGACCTTTTTAACGTGAACTTAGTACTTAAGTTCGTTGTCTAAGTATATAAGAATGTCATCTAGGTATGCCGTGTAGAATTTATTAAGGTAGTTGAAAAGAACATTATTTATGTACCGTTAGTACGTGGCTGGCCCATTTATTAGTCTAAAAGGAAGAACTTTATATTTATAAGAACCGTAGTAGGTATGGAACGTCGTTAGATCCTCTAATACAGGGTCTATCCTAATTTGGTAGAAAGCTTAGCGGACATTAAGCTTAGTAAAGATTTTGGCTTAGCTTAGATATATAAGGGTCTCGTTAATTAGGGGGAGAGGGTAATAATCTTTCTAAGTAATAGCGTTTAGTTTCTAATAGTTAATGCAGAAGCGGAGGCCTTTATTAGGTTTCTTTATAAAGAGGATAGGGGAAGTAAAAGGGGCCTAACTTGGCTTAATAAACCCCTTATAGAGGTTATCAACTAAGTACTACTTGGTTGCTTTTAGTTCCTCTATAGTTTGCTAGTAAAGGGGGCTATAGCCTAGAGAGTTATCGGCCTTTAGTTAAATCTTATAATTATAAGTTTGGTAGGGGGGCAGTATATCTAAGGCTGCTTTTAAGAACGCGTCTCTATAGTCTAAGAGATATATAGGAAGAAGGCGCTTAACTAGCTCCTTATTAGTTTCCTCTACTAGCCCTTTTTCCTTCTCATTAATAATCTAGTTAATTTTGTATAAGCTAGTTATAAAGACCTCGTTGTCCTTCTAATATATATTAAAGTAGAAACCTATAGCGCTAATTGCCGTAATATCTACTATAGGGGGGTCGTGTGATAGTAGGGGTATCCACAGCCTTAGGGGCTTTTAACGTATTAGTGTTATCTTTACTCCTTTTAGCTCTTATTGTATTTTCTAAAGGTTATTCTCTATGTCCTATTAATATGTCCTCTTCCCTATTAGCCAGATCTCCGTAATTTAAAAGTTATCTACATCCCTATCCGTTTTACTTCTGTAAGTAGAGTCCTCCTTAACTGTAGTCCTTTAGGGGAGTATCCTTATTAGTATAGAGTTCTTACCGGCCTTGTGGCGGGCATTTTCTTAAGTAAAGGCTAGGTTATGGTCCCTAATATTTTACTAGTAGATAGGGTCGGCCTTCGCGGCTAATATCTTACGGTTAGTACGGATTTCTCTAACAAAGGAGGGTAACTTCGGTCTATTCTCCAGCTAGATAAACTGTCTTTGTTAAATATTTAGCTAAATATTAAAGTAGGACATCTATTTTTGGCTAAGGATTATATTATAGGATCCTAGGTTTAGGATATAAAAGGGGATACCGAACTGGCGTTGTCTATTAATAGCAATATGTAGCTTTAAGATATAGGTAACCAGCTTACCGGCTTGGCTATTATAGCCTTTTACTTAAATAGGCTTCTTTAGTTGGGTAGCATTTATATTTAAGAACTTAGTAACGTTACTTATATAAGTAGTATTTATAAAGGTAAAGCTATTTGCTTTAGTGTTAATAAGGGCAGTTATATTAACTCTATATCCATTTTAAGATACTATACATAGAACCGTAAAGTGTTTTCTATTTATTAGCTAACTTAGATTAATCTTTTTAAGATTAATAGGATACTGTCGGAATGTTAGTCATGTGACGTGGTTATGAGACCACGAAGCGAGGCTAGCTAACCTGTCCTTGGAGCAACCCCTTACTTCTAGACAATCAATAACTACCAACTTCAACACCGCATACGTATTGCATATAGTGATATTCGTGCATATTAATAAAGCGAGTATATTAACACTGATCAGTAGACATACAGATTAGGAAATACGCAATAAGCTAGAGCTTAAGAACCGTACTAGAAACAGTACACGGATCGCCTAGCCTTGTTTATTTTAGTTAAAGGAGAAAGCTACATTACCCTTAAAGCTCGAGACCACGTATCAGCTTAACTGCTAACGCGTTAGATCGCCTAGAGAATTGTATCTTTACTTAGAGAAGATTACGACCTCCCTTAAGCTTAAGAGAATTTATACTGGCCTTACAGCCAATACAACAGATCGCTGAGAGAATTTCAGTCTTGCTAAGAATACTTTATAGGCCTAACGGCTGTAAAGGACGTACACACCCAAACACCCTTACCTTAACACCCTTACCTTAACGACCTCAACCTTAACCTTAACCTTAACCTTAACCTTAACCTTAACCTTAACCTTAACCTTAACCTTAACCTTAACCTTAAACTACAATATACACAAGGACTAGTACACTGCTTTGTATAACAAGATGGATCCTAAATAGAAGGAGAGAATTGCCAGATATGGTTACGGGATTGACGTAGCAACTACCATAGAGGAAGACCTAGAAGAATATGTGGAAACGAAAATCTATAAGTATATATATAAGAACTTTACGGATTATACACTATGGTCACTATTCCAAGAAGAATTTGAAGGCTTTACCATTGAGGACTTTAGAAAGATACACTCTGTTACTAGAGTAAAGCTCTATACTTACCTACTCTAAAGAGAAGTATATGTCGCTATATACAGCAATAGATACCTACTTTATAAGGTTCTGCATAATGTCCTTATAGAAGAGGAACCTCATAAATAGACAGATAAGGAAATCACAGGAGCTCTTAAGGAAGTCAGCCCTATAATTATAGTGGCACTATAAGAATAACTTAACTTAACACAAACAGCTCTAATATTAAATCAAGCTATAACCCCGTTAGTTATAGCCTCTTCAGTTCCTATAACCCCCCCCTACAGCCCACTACCTTCCCACACAGTGCCGACGCCTATAAACCATTAACTACCTCCACTACCTCCAACGCCTGTAATCTAGCCTATAGCTATAGCTACAACACCTAGAACGCAAATACCTACCCCTACAACACCCCAACTAGCTGTTATATCTATACCCTAGCAAACTGCACCAACCGCCACCTAATAGCAAGCCGCACCTACCTCTACCCAAAATCAACTACTTACTCTCCTTACTCAACTCCTACAGACGCAGAATCAGCAATTATTGCCTGCGGTAACTGCCTCTACCCTCCCTCTAGCAACCGCTCCTACCCCACCTAGTCCCCCTCCTACCCAGTATCTTTACCCTAGTACTACTAATACCGACCCTACTATACACCTACCTATGTATAGTAAAGAGGCAGCCACTATTGCCAAGATCTATATAGACAACCAGAAGTACAATAGAGTAAGTAATAGCTTTAACTTCAAGTTAACTATCTTCTATAATATCTGCAAGAGAGCTGGTCTACCTCCTAAAGGCTATATAACTGCATTCCTAACCATACTAAAGGGACTTACTTAGGATCACTACTACAATAGCAGCCTTTTAACTAGATTATTTACTAAGGCATGTAACCATATACGTCACTTCTTTAAAGGACTAGAGTACTATTAGAGAAACCTTACTAAATAGAACGCCACTAACTTCCAAGGAATTATTAATAAGAACCCTAATAAGCAAATCTATTAGAGTTTCTAACTACTCCTTAACAAGCTCTTAAAACATCACCATAGATTATACCCAGAGTTCCGTATAGACCTCTTCCTTACAAATAAGCTAGTCACTACTTGCCAAGGAGTACCAGTATGCTGTATTACCATTTCCAACCCTTCTAAAGACCTCTCCTAGTTAATTAGCAAGTTGCAATCTTCTGTAGTTATATAGAAGAAGGAACACCCCTCCCAGGCCTTAATAAGACCGTCTTAAGCAGCCTACTTTACGGATTATATATACCGCCATGACATCCATAACAACTATAACCGAATCCGCTCCTATAGACAAAACACCGTCAGGTCCCTAAAGGCCAAGTGCCATATTTACTAAAAGGAGAGCTGCCGCTTATAGAAACACATAGAGGAGGAGCAGAACCGTTCTAGAAATAAGTATAAAAGACGTTTTAATAATAACAAGGGCCGTAATAGTAACTTTAAAGAACGCTTTAGATAATACACTATCTACTGTAAAGGAGACAATAATAATAAGTGCAATAAGACTTTTAAAGCTTTTATGCTAGACACAGATGCTAACAAAAACACTAATAATAACAACAGCAAGGAAGAACTAGAAGACCTTAACGGCTACTACCTTATATTATTTAGGACTCTTACTATAGACAAAGCAACCTCTATAAGCGTAGAACTAGCCAACAAGGCTTACACTTACTTACTTACTGCAACCTCCATAGAACCTACTACGGAAACTAACCTGTTTAACTATAACACAACAACCGCCGCTTCATGCTATACTTCTATAGTATTTATGGGAATTATAATTAATACTAGTGCGTTAAAGAAGTCTACGGCTGGTTATAGACAATTTTAGGCACTATAGAACGCGGACTAATCCGTAAGACTTAATACCTTAACTAAAGGACAAGTTAATGTGCAGTTTGGCATTAGAATTGCTACCTCCATTAGAACTGTGGATGTTGTCACCCCTATAGGCAAGATACAGTTTTATATTGTCTATACAGATACCCCCTTCTTACTCTGTTTAGCAGATATAGATAGACTCTAAATCTACTATAACAACCTTAAAAACGTTGTTATTATTCGCACTAAAAGAGTGCTAGTAGTGCGGTGGTTTAGCCACCTATTTCTCCTATAGAGCTTATTACTACAGTCATATTTGTCTAAATCCTTTAACGCAAACCCCTACTACTTAACAGATATAGAGCTACGGCGCCTACATTGCCAATTTGGACACCCCTTAGTTAAGAAACTATAAAAGCTACTCTATTATGCTGGCTATAAAACTAATAGAATGGCCATTAAGTAACTAACCAAGTTCTGCCACTACTGTTAAAAGTTTAGCAAATTACTAGGCAGATTCCGCTTTACCCTATAAGACGACATTAATTTTAACTACAATATTATTATTAACATTATATACATTAGCGGATCACCCCTTCTATACATTATTAATAAAGGAACGCGATTCTAAGCCAGTAGATAGCTATAAGATATTAGCGCCAAATACACATGGGACGTTCTATGGATATGCTAGATTAATACCTACCTAGGGCCACCAGACCTAATTACCTATACCGCTAAAAAGAACTTCATCAGCAAGGAATTTAAGTAATACGCTACTATTATGGGAATTAGTATAAAGGGAGTACTGGTTAAAGCATATAACTCTATTAGAATGGTAGAGCGCTACTATAGTTTATTACGGCGAGCCTATTAGATTATTATAACTAAAATGCCTAAAATTAATAAGGAGATGGGACTCTAAATGGCGTTTAAAGTAATTAACAATTTAGCTAGCCCTAAAGGACTAGTTCCTATACTTCTAGTCTTTAGAGCCTACCCCCAAATAGTTAAATTTAATGCACTATCCCCTATGGTTATATAACACGCTACCGCAATTTAAAAGGTTATAGTAGAGATACAGAAGCTACAAGCTAAACAACAGATTACTAATACATTAAATATGCGAAATGGACCTAATGCTAATGCAATTTATAATCTCCTACTAAATTCACCTGTTTTAGTCTGGAGAGAAGGAAATACTAGCTAAAGCGGCCATTAGGACAGGCCATTTACCTTACTTACTATTAATGGTAAAATATGCACTGTTAAGCTGTCTAGCAGACCTACAGCCTTTTAATCTATAGTTGTAAAACCCTACCTTTAAGCAACTAAATTGTAGGAGTAAATTGTTAGACTAAAATTACTACCTAAACCTCTACTTAGGTTAGCCCTTCCTAAGACTATCTTAGAGAGACCTACTAAAGCTTAACAATAACCCCTAAAATAAGGCAGAGGACGCCCTTACAAATACCCTTTACTTACGGCTATAACTGATATTACTATCTACCTACAGGATGACAGTTAATTTAGTACTTAATTTAGCGCCTCCTAACAGAAGGAGCTTACAGGTTTACTTAAGAAGGGAGTTTTTAAGATTATAAGATTTATAGATATACTACAAGGCGTATAACTCTTTAACTCGTAATTCATTAATAAGATTAAGAATAAGGGAGCCAATAAAGCCTTTAAGAAATCCCGACTAGTTATATAAGCTTATAACAACTTAGAAAAGAAACTGGTTCTTACCCAATTACTAACCATTTAACGAGTCAGCCAATGACTAATTCTCTGTATCGCCGCCATAAAGCTTCCACAGGCACGACTTTACCTCCAAGATATTTCATAGGCCTACATACAATTAACCACTACACTAAATCAAGAGTTCTATATATAACCTCCGCATAAGCTAATTAAACAACTTGAGATTGACAAGGCCTCCATTCTAAAGGTTATAAAACCACTTTATGGAGTACTGGAAGCCAGTAACCACTAGTTTAAGATATATTACTTGCATTACATCTAACAGCTATATATGGACCAGTCTATGTATAACCCCTGTCTCCTATAGAGCAACAAACCCTTTAGCATTATAGGCCTACAAACTAACAATACTCTATTCCTGGCAGATGAGACCTTTATAAACGCAGAGCAAAACGCGCTGCATAAGGCTAAGTTTATAGCTAAGGAATAAGAACAACTTACCGTTAATACGCCCATTAAGTTTAATAGTGGAGTTATTTAGCTACTAACTAACAGGAGCACCACGCTTACTTAGGAACAACAATGCATAAACCTTAGTATAATTAGCACTAAACTTGCCATAAGTACGGGATTAAGAGAAGCTATAAGAACCTTAACCCTAAAGGACTAGTACATCACTTAACGTGCTAGAGGTATATATATCGCTTTAGTTTGCCAGCTAGAAGCCTTATTTAATTTATCCTTTGCCGCCTAGGTGATTAACCCTAATAAGGAAGACGTAAAACAGTTAAACAAGCGTCTAAACTAGTAAATTGAGAACGCCAATAGAGGTCTTAAGTTCGTTAAGTTAGATATTAAAACCCTATAGCTACTAGTATTTATAGATACGTTATTTACTGTAACGGGACTAGCCTAGTTACAGTAGGAATGTCTTGGTAAAACACTCAACAAGATAAACTTAACGCTTTAACTGAATTCTGCCAAATTCTGCCAGCTTGATCGACTTCTGCCAAGTTCTGCTAAATCAATCAAATTCTACCGAAGTCCGTCCGCGTGCGCACGTGCGTACGCATTGACTAAGACCCCTAACTATTTAATTATAAGATTCTCTGGTTATTCCCTTCTCTTCTTTATGCAATGTCTTATTCTCTTTAAAAGCTATATACCCTTAGATTTAGATAGAATTTATATTATTCCTTTAAATCTTCCCTAAAGCCTCTTTACGCCCTTACATTATGTTACATTAAAAAAAATAACTACTATTAAAATGGCAAACAAACCCAAATCCTCTTTAATAACTATAAGTATTATATCCCTAGTTAGGGAACAGTTAACCATAATACAACAGTCCTTTATAGATGCCTTAGCTTAGCAGTAGGCTACACTAAAAGCCCAGCGTCAGCAATTAATAGAAGCACTTTATAAAGAACTCCGTAACGTCTAAGCATTTATATTAAAGACCCTAATACTGCCTATAAACGAAATCAACATAACTGTATCTAAACCTAGCCCATTAAATATAAACCCTAAACCAGTAATAGTAGCTTAACCTATACCTATAACAAACCCAGTACCTACCACAAAATTAGAAAAGCTTCCTAACCCTTTAATATTTAATAGAAATTAAAACAACCTACATCCCTTTATAACCAAGCTCTATTTTAAACTTTTAATAAACTATAACTAATACCCTACTAAAGCTAGCAAGGTTAGCTATAAAATGTCTTATTTAAGCAAAGATGCTGTACAAACTATAGACCCATTCTTCCGTAACGGCACCTTCGTTAATTTTAAAACCTTTGTCTCTCTGCTAAAACAAATATATAATAACGCCAGCCGCAAACACACCACTATTACTAAACTTAAAAACCTATAATAACGGAACCGAGACTTTATAAGCTTCTTTTCAGAATTTTTAGGCCTTATTAGCAAACTAGATTAGAATAAAGCCGCTAGAGTTGCTGCGCTTCAATAAGCTATTTTGGATGAAATTAGAGCACAGTTAATAGGTAGGGAACTGCTAAAGGACCTACCTAAATTTGCTATAACGTGTTAATAAATTAATGAGGACCTTTAATATAACAAACAGACTTATTCTCTAAAGCCAACTACACCTTATGTTTAAAGCTCTATAAAACTAATATATACCCTAAAGCGCGACCCTTCTCCAAAACCTATATACAACCCTATGGACCTTAACGCCACTTAATCCTATATACCCTTAGGAACCAACAAACAAAGAACTCGAGCCATAAATAGAGAATGCTTTAGATGTGGTAGAAAAGGACATATTTAAAGGAATTGCTAAACTCACCCTTTTAAAAAAGTCCGCCGTACTTCCTCCCAGTCTTTAAATCGCATCCACTCCTTAAATTGCACTTATTCTTTAAGCCATACTTACTCCTTAACTTATACTCATTTTATAAATCATACCCAGTTATTATAAAGCATCTTACCCTTAGCTAACTTAGAAAACAAATCATCCTAGGGCCAAGTTGCGCCTTAGGATAAGAAGTGGAAGAGCATAAGTGTCTAGGCTCTTTTAGCACTAATACACAACACAACTCCCTTAATATACTTGGCAAAATTTAAATACTTAGAAAATAAAAGGAGGTATAAATCCTTACAGACAGCAGAGCCACTAGTATAGGCTTTATTAATACAAACTATGCAAAAACCTAACGCCTAAATTTAAAGAAACTTAATAAGCCCTAAGGCCTACAAGGCTTTAATAGCAAACCCTTAATATATAGTAAATTAACATACTACGCTCTTATAAAAATGCAGATAGGCAAATACCTTAAATACATTTCCCTATTTATAACACCCCTAAAGTAATATAAGATAATACTTAGATATAGATGGCTAAAATAACACAACCCTTTAATTAGCTAGGTTAAAGAAACACTAAAGTTCTATATAACCTACTGCCAAAGTTATTGCTTAAAAACCCATTTACCCTACAAATATACATATAACTATTTAAATTTAAAATAATATAAATTACCCTTGCTATAAACCTTAAACCAATACAATAAAGCTATAACTGCCAATTGCAGTAAAGAATGTAAAGATGTTACATTAAAACCTCTTAAAATTCGTATAATATAGGCTGCACCCTTTATCTTGTTAGCAAAAAGATAAGATTATAAAATCTTTACTATAACTATAGAAGACATTAAGAAAGCACTAGAACTAAAACAGTATATTAATCCTTAACCTCTTATACCTAAAGAGTACCACAATCTAATTAACAAGTTTAAAAAATGATTTATAGACTAACTAGCCTTACACTAAGATAAGCACAATTTTAAGATAGAACTTAAGCCTAGTATGACACCAAAGTTCAGTCTACTATATGGTATATTATAAGAAGAACTGCTTATAATATAATAATACCTCAACAAGCATCTGGAAAAAGGATTTATTTGCCCTAGTTAATCTCCATTTGCCTTACCTATACTATTTATTAAAAAGCCAGAAGGAGGCTTAAGATTTTATGTTAATTATTAAGCTCTAAACGTAATTATGATTTAAAACCAATATCCAATTCCCCTAATTTAAGAAACGCTTAACTATTTAGTAAAGGTACAGTACTTTATAAAGCTTAATATAGTCACTGCCTTTAATAAAATCCGTATATATAAAGGAAATAAAAAGTATATAGCTTTTTGTATATAATGGGGACTCTTTAAATACCTAGTAATGCCGTTTGGTGTAAAAAACGGTCCTAGTACATTTTAGCAATATATTAATAATACGCTTTATAAATTCCTTAATGTATTTATTACTATATATATTAACAATATCTTAATCTACTTATCCTCACTTTCTAAACATTAAAAACATATTAGAATGGTTCTTAAACGCCTATAAGATGTGGGCTTATAATATAATATTAAGAAATGCAAGTTCTATACATCCAAGGTTATATACTTAGGCTTAATTATATCCTACAACAGAATTAAAATAGACCCTAAGAAAGTTGCCGCAATTATAAACTAGGGAAGCCCTAGCAATATATAAAATGTTTAAGGATTTCTAGGATTTACAAACTTCTATTGTTAATTTATTAACCACTTCTTAGAAATTGCCTAGCTATTAGTAAACCTAATAAGAAAGAACATAAAATTTAAATGGACTACTAAATGCAAACAAGCTTTTAACAACCTAAAGCATTATTTTATAACTGCTCTAATTCTTACCTACTTTAACCCTAACCTTAAATGCATTATTAAAACAGATTCGTCTAATTATATACTAGGAGGAGTGTTATCACAATATAATAAGAACGGCAAGCTACGTCCAGTAGCCTTTCTCTCTTAAAAACTTGCTTCTGCTAAATTAAACTATAAGATATATAATAAGGAACTGCTTGCAATTGTTAGATACTTTAAACAATGGCGTCCTAAGCTTAAAGGATTATTGTTCCTAATATGCGTATTAACGGACCATAAGAACCTATAATACTTTATAACTACAAAACAATTAACGCAGCGCCAAATTCGTTAGGCCAAATACCTCTTATAATTTAACTTTAAGATTATATACCAACCAGGTAAACTTAATTAGAAGCCTAATACATTAATATAATAATCACAGGACCTACCTATAAACGCTTTAGATAAATAGATTACAAATTAATTATAGATCTTACTACCCCCTAAATATTTCAAAAAGCTATACCCTATGTTCCTAGATGCGGAACTTAACAGAAATAAATTAGAAGTTAATAAATGGGAAATGGAAATTAATAAGCTAATGGAATATAAATATAAGAACAATATATAGATAATAGATATAATAAAAGCAATTTAAATAGGAAAATAACAGTATAAGGATATTACACTTACTAAATGCAAAATTTAAAATAATTAATTATACTATTAATAGAAGATAATAGTTCTAAATTCTAAACCTTTATAATTTAAGATACTTAATTTCATACACAACTCCCCTATAGTAGGGCATCCTGGCCATATAAAGACCTATAAGATTGTTCAACGAGTATACTACTGGCCTATAATGCACGACTATATACAAAAATACGCCCGAGTATGCAGGATGTGCGTGCGTGGAAAGACCTCTTATATAAAGAAGCAAGGAGTACTTTAACCGCTACCAATTCCAATGCAAAGATGGCGCGATATCTTGATTAACTTTGTAGTTGACTTGCCTAGCAGTAATAGGTTTACGAATATTATAGTAGTCGTTAACCGCCTTATAAAAATGCAATATATAATTCCCATGGACTTAATTAATACAATATTAGTAGCTAAATGTTTTATTAAGCACGTCTTTAAGCTATACGGACTTCCTAACTTAATAATATCCAACCATAGAAGCCAGTTTGTTTTAGACTTCTGGTAAGCTCTATATAAATAGTTAAGTATTTAAACATAACTCTTAACTGCGTTTTATCTAAAGATAGATGGTTAAACTAAAATTACAAACGCGATTATGGAACAATACCTATAAATGTACTACTCCTACCTACAAGACAACTAGGAAAAATAGCCGCCTTTAGCTAAGTTTACTGTAAATAATACAATAAACGTATTAATAGGCGTAACGCCGTTCTACACGACCTATAGATAAAACCCTTAACTTAGATTTAAACTATAACCTAAAATTAATATAATAGGACCTATAATTAAACAGATCCAGTTAATTAACGTATATAACTTTACTAATTAAATAAAGTAGTTAACAGAACTGTTATAAAATAAATTAATATACGCTTAAATGGTATAAGAATGGCATGCGAACAAAGAATAAGCTTCTGTATAGGACTTTAAGGAAGGTAATATAGCTTACCTAAATACACAAAACATACAGACTCAACGGCCCTTAAAGAAACTTAATTAGAAGTTTATAGGCCTATACCGAATTAAGAAGAAACTAAGCCTATACGCCTATAAGCTTAAACTGCCAACTAAGATGAAAATACACCTAATGTTTTACATAAGCTTGTTGCAACCTTTAAAAGATAATCCTATAACTTATAAAGTACCACCGCTACCTCCTATAATTGTTAATAATAGTAACAGTTCTTACTTTATTAACTTAATTAATGATATGTAATAGAAACCACAATCTAAACAATTTAAACTTCTTATTAAGTGGGAAGGATATAAAACATAAACCTGGGAAACCTATAATTAGATTAAGGTTGACGCGCCTTCCCTAGTAAAAGAATTCCATAAGGACCATCCTTTACGGCCTACTCTAGCTGGATGGACATAATATAAAGGTAAATAACTGCCACCTAACACAAATACATAAAACTTAAATTTGAAAAGAACTTAAAATAAGTTATAACATTTGTAACGCAATTACATAACACGCAAGATGTTAAGGAACTTTAACTAGCAGTTAAAGTTATCTAATTAGTTAGATCTGCCTTGCTAAGACTACTACCTAACGCGAAAATACAACACGTGATAAAATTATGAATTCTTAACTAAATTAAATTATTTTAAACCTTTGGCTAAAGGGGGGGTACTGTAATAGGACTAGCCTAGTTACAGTAGGAATGTCTTAGTAAAACACTTAACAAAATAAACTTAACGCTTTAACCAAATTCTGCTAAATTCTACTAGCTTAATTAACTTCTGCCAAGTTCTACTAAATTAATTGAATTCTACCAAAGTCCGTCCGTGTGTGCATGTGCGCACGCATCAACCAAGACCCCTAACTATTTAATTACAAGATTCTCTGGTTATTCCCTTCTCTTCTTTACGCAACGTCTTGTTCTCTTCAAAAGCTATATACCCTTAGATTTAGATAGAATTTATATTGTTCCTTTAAATCTTCCCTAAAGCCTCTTTGCGCCCTTACATTTACTAACAACAAGGACCTCTCTTTACAGATCAGCTATATCCTTATACTAGCTAATGCTACAAAGAAGGCCAATATTGTTTATTAGAGCTTAGTTAAGTGCAAAAGAGTTACTTAGAGCGTACTAGCTTCTAAACTCTACGGCACGGCCCATAGCTTTAACATTAGCGTTGTAATTAAGTCTACAGTAGACAAGATCCTACAAATCAACCTTCTACTTATGCTTTGCACTAACTCTAAGTCCTTATATAACTGTCTAGTACAACTTAGAACCACCCAAGAAAAACGCCTAATAATTAACATAATGTGCCTTTAGCAAGCCTATAAACAGAGACAAATTATAGAGGTAAAATGGATTGACGGAGAGGCCAACCCTACTAACGCTATAATAAAGGGAAAACCCTACGCGGCTCTTTAACGGCTTATTAATACAAACCAAATTAACCTACAAGTTATAGGATAGGTTAAACAAACAAACTCAGATTTAGCTTAGCGCTATATAACTAATTATAATGGGGTAGACCCTGAATTTAACCAGCTAATTAGGATTTTCTATCCCCGGGATGGAAAATTGCTATTGGCTCGCTTACCACTAGCGCCTTGGCGGCCCTCGTGACATACCAACCTGCTACCCCTAACAATTCTTCTTCTTCTTCTCCTTATTGCGTATTAATTAGATCTCTAGCTATTGCGTATACGCTACGAATAGTCTAGAAGTAGACTTGACTTTGGAGTGTAGATTAGCCTTCTTTTAGAGTTGCTCCAGTGTCGGAATGTTAGTTATATAATGTGGTTATAAGACCACAAAGCAAGGCTAGCTAACCTGTCCTTGGAGCAACCCCTTACTTCTAGACAATCAATAACTACTAACTTCAACACCGCATACGTATCGCATATAGTGATATTCGTGCACGTTAATAAAGCGAGTATACCGACAGATACCCTAGGGGGGAGTCTTTCCCTAGGGTTCTTCTTTTCCTAATTTATTAGACGATTCTTCTTTCTCTATTTCCTTAATATTACCTATATCCTTTAGCTCTGGATAGGATGTAGTAAAATAACTATCCTTTCCGCAATTAAAACACGTGACCGTAGCAGGGTTAATTAGGGTATTGTGACGAGTATTGGCTAAATATATAGTACGTAGCGATTTAGATGAGACTTATAGATAGGATGTTATAACCGCTTTTAGTATAAGGGTAGTTATGGTTTGTCTTCTAACGCCAGCTTCTATTAGTATAGTGGATAGGTTCTAGTTACTATAGGACTTCTTTAGTTGGTTAAAATAAGTATTAATTTATTTTAGTTTTAATCTAGTAATAAATATTAGGCTGCTAGTCTTTAGTAAATTAGTAGGTTGTTTAAGGCTACCGTAATCTTCTCTTGTAGTTAGACCGTTAGCTTGTTATATAGGTCTAAACGGTAGTTTCTAGGGGGCACCTAGCCTTTGCCTACTAGGTGTAAAAACTAAGTCTAGAACTTAGTAAAGGATTAGTTTAATTTTATTATTAGGCAATTATAGTTATAATAGGTATCCTGTACTTTATTTGGATTAATATAAATAGTAGCTAGGTGCTATATTATCTTGTTAACAAATATAAACCAAATAGGTAACTTATTCTTAAACTTAGCCTAAAGGTATCGCTAGATATCCCTAATTGTTTGACTAAAGAGGTAGAGCATTTTAGCTTCTTTAGAGGGGAAATGGTTATAGTTAATATAAAGCTTTCCTTGCACCTGGATTCTCCAGTTCTTAAAGGTTAGGTCTATGCCATTTAATAATAGTAGGGGGTTAGGGAGCTTAACGGACTTTAATTACTTTATTATTGTGTCCGTACTCTCTAGTATATTATATTTAGTTAAGTAAATAGGTTAACTAAGGCTTTATAAAGGGGAGGCTGGGCTATTTTATAAGGCAGTAAGGCTTTCTAGGATCTCCTTTAGAGTCTCTTATATACTTTAGGCTTGAAGACAGTTAACCTTCTAATTAGCTGCAAGGGCATAAATCTGCTTATATATATTTGTAATGTTATTATTATCTTTAATTTCTAATCCTAATTAGATCTTGTGTTTCTCTTAGGTAGAGGCAGGTCTTTTAGATAAGCTCGCTTTAGGTACCATTATCAGCTTCCTAAGATTTATTAGAATTGTATAATTCGGTTTTAATTCTGGGGTTCTTTTAGGGGTACAAGTTAAGTACAGTCCGGCCTATAAAGTAGGATATTGTTAGGGCCTTCTTAGGCGTAGTAGCGTGACGTTTTTTAATATCTGAATATAACGCGTTGACGCGTTGTTGCAGATAAAGGTCTTCTTTTAGGGTGGGATATTATTAAGGCCTTCCCAGGCAATATAGGGAGAGCTTAATATAATATAACGGGCTTATATAAATGCTTCTAAACCGAAGCTTGTAGATTGCTACTATATAAGAATACTAAGCTAAGGAGAAGAAGGAGGAGAAGACTATTGGAGACTAATAAGATACAAGGGGTCGCCAAGGCGCTAGTGGCAAGCGAGCCAACAGTAGGCGAGCTAACAGTAAGAAACAGTAAGGAACAGTAAGGAACAATACCAGACAGTATGCGACAATATAATAGGTGGCAGAATATAGCAGAACTTGGCAGGTGACGCGCTCTAGCACCGTCACAGTTATATACATATCTCCTTTTTCGCACAGCTAAGCTACCTAATTAGTCGCATATTTTTCTATGTCTTTAATAGTCAAGTCTTAATCTAAGATCTTATATATAAATCCATCGCCCTTAGTTAATTCTTACGCTTTAAGATCTACCTACTATAACTCTAAGTAATAATATATACTAAGCAGGATAATTATACAATTATTCTTAGTCTTATTATCTAAAGAAACGCTTCCTTAAATTATATTAGCACTATATCTACTCTCTATAAGAGAAGAAATATTTATATTAATATAACGGAAAGCTATAAAGTCTCCCTTAACCGTAAACTTTGTATAATAGAGATAGGAGATAAATCGCCACTAGCTATTAGGCCTAAATGCGTAATAGAAATAGTAGTACTTAAGATCTTATCTTATTAGCTGGTAAAGACCATAGACTATTATTCTTAACTAGTTGTAATTTGGCCACCTATTAATTAGATACTAATAATGGCGGTATATAATGTAGGTAATGAGGTTGTGACCGCATCCTGGGTTATAACTAAAAGGAACATTAAAACTTTACCTAAGTTATATCTGTCACGCCTAGGTAAGTCTTAGCACGACACACCGCTTTTTAAATATATGTGTTACTTTAATTTTGGCAGAATAACAAAACTTTACTTAAAATAGTAGGCGGTACGCTAGCGCGGTTATAACTAGGGTGTGGTCAAAACCCCATTACTTACGTTACGCATTTCCTTATTAATTATTGCTAAGATACTAAAATCTTACTACTATCTAAATATATTTAAAACCACGGATCCTTCTTGCTGCTATATATCTTAATTATCTAGTAATAGCATCTAATTAAGTAAAGCCTCTCTATTATAAGAAAACCTTAGTACTAAGTTATAAATAAACTTATATAGTCCTAAAGAGTTAGATAAAACTAAAGGTCTATAAGCTTTTCTAAACTAGAAGTATGTAGTAAGATCTGTCTTTATAGTACTAAGGTAGTTATAAGCGTAATATATTAAACAAAGTCTGTAATACAGCGCGGTATAATTTAGACCTTTTATCACCAAGCCTATATATTTTTCTATAGCTTATATATATATCTAGCAGACCTTATATATCTCTGGATTAAAACTAGCCGCCCTATTGTTACGGACGCTTTAAGTACAATATTACAACTACTTAGAGAAGAGTTGGAGGAAGCTAGTTAGTTAATATAGGCACGGTCCAGGATAGAACTGGTGGAACCATATGACGAGGAATAGTAACTAAGGTCACATAGTATTAAATACGTTAACTATGTTAAACAGGAAGGACGTCACGTTTAATATAGATAATACGCACCTTATATACAAGGGAGGATTTCTTAGGAGTATGGTTGTGTATTTAAAGGACCTTAGTCCCTACTATAGATAGTTCTCTCCTTATAGTAAATCTTAGAATACAATTAGAGTTAATCTATTAGGCAACCACTCCACTAGTTATTATTATATTGTTAATTTGTTCTTACCTATATACCCAGCCTAATAATAGGACCTACCGTAGTTCCTATTACAAGGTTCTATTATATATTCACTACTAAGGTTACAGTATTAAACAAGATTGAATAATATGCCACCTAGAGCACTAGTTATAACAATGGCAACGGCAGCTACAAGCTCAGGATTAGGAGACACCAGTATAGCAGATATGGATTCTTAAGTAGTTACGCAAGGTCAGTTATAGGAAATGGTTAATTATTTACAAAACAATAATAGGATACTTAAAGAACGCATTAATGGAATCAGAGCAGTAAAAATTAAACTACCTTTAATTAAACGGTTTTTAGGAGAAAAGTTAAAACTTAAGGGATTCCTTATATAGATGCACTTTAAGGTAACACAGGAAGGAGCGAAGTTAGCAATATTATAGGATTAAGTAGCCTATACAGGGTTATTCCTAATAGGGAGGGCACTTAAGTAGTTTAAGCCGTATCTTATAGAGATATAGGCTAATAGCATAATAACTACTAACTAGGATGTATAGTATATATTTGCTAGTTAAAATAGGTTTGCAGAACAGTTAACGCAGATATTTAGAGACCTAAAGGCCATAACTATAGTAGAATAAAAGCTTCAGAGCTTAGCACAACGTACTTTAGTAATTAAGTATACAACATAGTTTTAAACACTAGCTATATAGGTTAAGTGGAATAATAAGGCGCTTATAGTATAGTACAAACAGGGACTTAAGGCTAAAGTCTAGGATATAATTATCCTAATAGAAGATGCGGAAAGTCTATAAAACTTAATAGACTAGTTAATAAAGATTAATAATAGGATCTATTAAAGGGAACAAGCTAAAAAAGGGCAAGACAGAGTTCTATAGTTATATAAGGTACAGAGTACATAATAACAGACACAGAATTAGAAACTATAGAATGGCATAGAGCTAATAGACCTAAGCGGTACTAAAGAAACCTAGAAATAGGAAAAGAAACTATAGAAACCTAGGGGTTAAGGATTAAGTAATCAAAGGACTTAGGAGTAAAGGCTAAACTAGGGTTCTTAGCAGCAGAAGACATTTAGGCGGACTCTATAGTAAGAAAAATAGTTTAAAAATAGGGCTTACATAAATTGCGGAAAATAAGGTTATTTTGCCAGAGACTACAGAGGTAGTTAGAGTAACTATATAGTAAAGGGAATAAGGCCAGTAGACAGCATGTATAAATAAAGGGATAATAGTACACTATAAGGAATAAAAGAGTGTTTAATTAATAGTTTTGTGTATTGTTATAATAACACATACCAAATTTATAAGGACGCTAAGTATAGCGCAAGCTATTGGCTATAGGAGCTATTATTATCTAAGTTTAGAGGAACTAATAAACCAGCTTATAGATTGGATATTAAGGACGATAAATTTAATATAGGTAAAGCATTTACTAACAATAAGACAATAAAGGCAGCTTACTAGGAGTATATAAACCTTAGGGAAGTTAAAACAGAAGTAGAAACTAAAACCACTACAGAATAAGGTTCAGTAACGGGTATTATAACACCATTAGATACAATTTCCATTACTTTATAAGACAATAGGAGCAATGTTTAAAAGAAACTAAGCAAGTAGATAACTGCTAGTGCTAGCTTATTACTTAATAAAGGTAAAAGGCCATAGGCTTAAGAATCTTAGGAAGAGATAAGAGAGGCTTAAGATTTTTAGGATAAGATGAGATATACCTAAGAACCCATAATGCATAAAAACCAATGGGAAAGGGCAGTAACTTAGTTTAGTAATAAATAAATAAGTATAGGATACAAGTTTAAGAACTATAAGTTTAGGGAATAAATAAGAACGTTAGTAATCCTAGGTAAACGTAGTATTTAGCCTAAAGATTAAATAGTTAATACTAGGATTAAAAAGCAAAACAACTATAAGGATCCAGCTATAAGACATAGAAAGTAAGAAACTATAAATAAGTTTAGAATAAGAATCATTATATAGCAAGAGCAAAAGCTAAATAAGAGGTTAGTAGTGCTAAGTTATATAAGGGACAGAGCACCCATATAAAGAGTTACTAATAGGCCAAGTATAGGGATACCTAGGGTAAAGTGGTTAGATAAACTAAAGCAGAAAGAGGATCTAGACATCCCAACTAGGTTTAAAGAAAGACATACTAAAGGATATTATAATGCAGTAATAATAAGGTACTTTCTAATAGATAAACTATATACACTAAACCAGTTATATAGAAAGTGGTATAGGCAATAACATAACAACAAATGGGAAGACTTTTATATATAGCTAGATAAGAAAGTTATCCAAAACTAACCCATTATGGAAAAACGCATAAGTTATATTAAAGGAGCACTAATTATAATATTAAGGAACCTAGAAGAAGGATCTAGGGACTAGAGAAGTAAATAATAAATTTTAGTACCCACAGCAGAGATACTAGTGGTTAGGTTAACCAGGTATAGGTTTAAACTTAAGGATAAAGATAAACCAAGAGTTAACCTAAAACATGCAGCGCATTATACACTATTATGGATAGCTTATATGGATAACACGTATAATATATATAGAGCACCAAAAGATAGGAACTGGAAGTACCTAGTAAGGATATATTAGGCACTAAAGGAAAAGCAGTTTAGGAACGCTAAGTATATATATAGATGGCACCCAGTAGAAGTGCAAAGCTAAGGGGACTTAATACTTTAACTAGGAAGATTCCTTACAGAAGAGTGCCTAGACGGATAATAGTAGTAGGAGTGTTTAGAGAACACTTATTTATAGTATATAAAGGAAAAGAAACAAACTAAGTATTAACCTAAGTTAGACTAAGTACTGGTAGGATCTAGTAGCTAATAGTTAGGAAAAAGGAAGGCATATGGGACTAGAGGGAACTAGTGTTAGAGTCTTAGACCCTTAAAGGAATTTAAGGATAATACCTAAATTTACAAGTTAAATGGCAAGATTAGCAGTTTAAAGCGTTAATAGATAGTGGAGTAACTAGGAACCATATATTACCAAAAGTAGTAGAAAGGATGGGGCTACTATATAGACAGAAGGAATACCTATATCCACTTATAACAATTTCAGGAGATTAGATAGCCTATAGAGGAGGCATTATTAACCTTAAAATAGAACCTATTCAGTTAACTATTAAAGGGAGACCAGTTAGAATGTCTTTTAATATCCTACCGTTAGAATAGGACAAGGCAATACTAGGAATACCTTAGTTATAGGAATATAATCTAAAGATTAATTGGGTTATAGGTTAGGTTAATATTAAGGATACTTAATAACGCAAAGTGTAATAATAAACTAAGTTAGTATAGTACTAGGTTAGAGCGATGTATAAAGAGACTAAGCAAAGCTTAAGTTATATACTAAAAAGATACCATAAGTATGGTAAAAAGTTATAGTTACTAAAAAGTAAAAAGCTGTTAGAGTATATAGTATAGGACTATAAGATAGAATTAAAAGAGGGAACAAGTCTAAAGTTCTTTTTAATCTATAAGCTTACTAAAACAGAGTTAGTAGCGCTTAAGGAGTTTGTCTAGGAGAACTTATAAAAGGGATATATTAGACCGTTGTAGTTATTAGTAGGATATCCAGTACTATTTATCCCAAAGAAAAATAGAAAACTTAAGATGTGTATAAACTATAGATAGTTAAACAGTATTACTAGAAAGGATAGGTATTCTTTACCCTTAATTAGTAAAATCCAAGACAGGATAGGCAACGTAAAAATCTTTACAAAGATAAATCTAAGATAGGCGTACCATTAGATTAGGATTAAGGAAGGCAATAAATAGAAAGCAGCCTTTAGGTTAAAGGAAGGACTATATAAACCATTAGTTATACAATTTAGGCTTATAAATATACTAGTAATATTCTAGAAGCGAATTAACAGTATATTAGGAGAACACCTTAATAAGTTTGTTATAGTATACCTTAACAACATTATTATCTACTTAGAAAACAAGGAAGAACATAAAAGACACATTAAGTAGGTTTTAAAGAGACTATAGGAAGAATAGATACTAGTAGCAATTAAGAAATACAAGTTCTTTACAAAAAAGACCGATTTTATAGGATTTATTATTAAACTAGAAAAAATCAGCATGGACCTAAAGAAGGTAGAGGCCATAGTAGAATAGCAAGAACTAGAGAATGTTACGCAATTAAGATTATTTCTAGGGTTTTGTAATTACTATAGGAGGTTTATAGTACAGTAGTTAAAAAGCATTAAGCTATTTACAAGACTAATAAAGAAGGAGGAACTATGGGTTTAGGGTAGTAAGTAGAAGAAACTATTCTAGGAACTTAAAGGATTGTTTACCTAGGAACTAATCCTTAAGATCTATTAACCAAAGTTGGAAATGGTTGTTAAGATAAATGCATTAAACTTTATACTAGGAGCATATTTACTATAGAAGCATTAGGACGCATGGCATCCAGTAGTATACTATAGTTGGAAAATAATACCACTAGAACTAAACTATAACATCTATAATAAGGAGTTGTTAGGTATAGTTACAGCATTAAAGGAATAGAGAGCATTCTTATAAGGTATAGAAAAACTATTTATAGTTAAGACGGACTATAAGAACCTTACAGGATTCCTAATAATAAAGGAACTCAACTAAAGACAGGTTAAATGGGCGGAAATGCTTATAGAGTACCATTTTAAAATTTAGTATACTAAGGGTACAGACAATGTATAAGCAGATACTCTAAGTAGAAAGGCTAAACTACAAAGTAATAAAAAGCTATTAGGAGCTTTATTACAAAGGGATTAAGACAGATTAATTAGGTATAATTATCTAAAAATTATAGCAACTAAGGAAAGTTAGATCTATAAGTCACTAAAGAGTAATTAGATATAGAAGATCTAAGAAGCATAGGCAGAGGATCTAGACTCAGAGTAATACAAAAACAGAGAAGCAATGTATATACCTAAGTCTATCACAGAGGAGTTTATTAGGGAATTCTATAAGGGAATAACACAAAGATACAACAAAGCTACAGGTTTAGTATTAAGACTTTAAGAGGAGTATATTATTTAAGGAATCTAGGGACTAGCAAGATAAGTTATAAGAGAATATCCAGATTGCTAAAGAAACAAACTAATAAGGCATAAACTATATGGAAAACTACAACCTATTAAGATACTAGGAAGACTATAGGAAGTTATATTATAGGACTTTATTATTAAGTTACTAAAGTTAAGAGATCCTATTATAGGGCAAGATTACAATATAATCTTAGTAATAGTAGATAAGCTAATAAAGTAGGGATACTTTATAGCATATACAGAAGAGATATTAGCAGAAGATGTCACTAGAATCTATATTAAGAAAGTGTTTATAAGATATGGAGTACTAGATAAGATTATATTAGATAGAGATCCAAGATTTATAGCAGTATTTTAGGAAGTGTTTCTGGCGAAATAAGGGGTTTGCGTAGTAATATCTATAGCATATTATCCGTAGACAGATAGATAAACAGAAAGACTAAATTAGACACTAGAATAGTATCTAAGGCATTATATCAACCACGCACAGAACAATTAGGTATTATTATTACCAGTTATATAGTTTATATATAATGCAACACCATAAGAAGGAATAGGGGCATTACTATTTAAGGCGAATTACGGATATAAACTAAGAACATTATTATTGCCACATTAAGTAAAGAAGACAAGTAGTATAGCTAAAAAAAGAATAGAGATGTTAATAAATCTTTATACAAACCTTATAGAAATAGCTAAACTAGTATAAGAGTAAATAAAAAGGTACTATAATGCTAAGAGATTTAAGGAACCAGATCTTAAGGAGGGAGATAAGGTATAGCTACTATATAAAAATTTTAAGAGTTAATAACCAAGTAAAAAGTTAGACTATGTTAGACTAGGACCTTTTAAAGTTAAGTAGAGAATTTTATTAGTTATGTATAAGTTAAACTTACTAGCTAAAATAAGGATCTACCTTATATAACATATCGCGATGCTAAAACCAGCATATAGAGATATTAAACTACCAGTCTATAAGGCAGACATGTATAAAGGACAGGAAGAAGACAAATAGCAAGTTTTAAAGATTATTAGTTACAAGGATGTAGATAATAAAACATGGTATAAAGTAAAGTAAATAGGCTATAGTAAGACTACCTAGGAACTACTAAGCAACCTAGAGAACGCTATAGGAAAGGTATAGGAGTATTAGAAGAAAGTAGGTTAGGGAGCATTAAAAAAGGATTACTAAAGGACGAACTACCTAAAGGGGACTTAGGAGGAGCAACTGCTATATTACTTAGAACTGTTTCCTTCTCTAGAGACATTACTCTCTTATTACCTAGCTTAGAAAGACCCTATTAAACCAGCTTCTACTCCTTAGAACAAACCTTCTCACAAATATGTTTAAGACGTTAAAGACAAGCATAAGCTAAATATTGGGCTTTAAGGACACGTGCGGACTCTTCTAAGACATGTTAAACTGCAAGTAACGCTAAGGCTAGCTCACCATTAAGCTTTACAGTAGTAGATTAAACACAAGACCCTATAACAAGTTACTTAGGGAACTTAAAGACTATTAAGAGTTATAGGACGCGCATATTTAGCATTAGAAATAGAGCAAACGTTATAGGATAATTAAATGTTTGCTTTAGTACATTTAGAATAGGAAGAGGGTTGCTAAGATAAAGGGCTTGTTAGCGTAACGCAAACTAACCCCTTTTTCGCGTACCTAGAGCAGGGGATCGCCATTACTTTGCCTTAGCAATAGTATAAAGGAAACTGTACAAAGGCAACACTTAACCCAGGAAAGAGAAGAAGAAGCTTTAGGTATAATAAGTAAGGATATTAACTAGACTAATTAAACGGATATTATACCTTTAGTAGACGACTTAGAGATATTAGGAATCTTTAAGGACAAAAATAAAGAGGAGGGAGATGGTATTACGGACGCTTTAAGTATAATGTTATAACTACTTAAAGAAGAGTTGGAGGAAGCTAGTTGGTTAATATAGGCATAGTCTAAAATAAAACCGGTGGAACTATATAACGAGGAATGGTAATTAAGGTCACGTAGTGTTAAATATGTTAACTGTGTTAAACGGGAAGGATGTTATGTTTAATATAAATAACACACACCTTATGTATAAGGGAGGATTTCTTAGGAGTATAGTTGTATATTTAAAGGACCTTAGTCCCTACCGTAGATAATTCTCTCCTTATAGTGAATCTTAGAATATAATTAGAGTTAATCTGTTGGGCAACTACTCCACTAGTTATTATTACGTTGTTGATTTATTCTTACCTATATACCTAGCCCAATAATAGGACCTACTATAGTTCCTACTACAAGGTTCCGTTACACCTATACTAACTATACAAGAGCTTTATAACCTTAGTTTAATTTTAGTAGTTTGGTTTAGGGACGCCTTAAGATAAGCTAGCACGTTATCCTTGCAGCTATATCCCCATTTTGCATAGAGTATTACTATAGTGTCTACGGCCTCCTTAATATACTCTTTATTATCTCCCGGCTTAATAATATTTTTATTAAATATTAATTCTACTCCTAGCCCTCCTACTTCCGGGTAAGCAACTGTTAGCCCTCTCCTTAAATTCTTTTTTAAAGAGAATATAGGCAGCCGCGGGGGCGAGCTAGTAGGCATTCTAGGAGCGAATCTAAAGTTCTGTCACGGAGTGAGTACAAGCGGTGATAATATATAGCGAAGTAGATATTATTAAGCTATGTACATCAACTGTGTGATGAAGTCAAGACGTTGCGTAAGGGAAGAAAGGGTATCCCATGCGCCGTTGATAAAGGTGCTACGGTAAGTGAACCAACCAGATCGTCTGGATCAAGGCTCGCCTTGGCAAAATGAAGCTGTAGATTTAATCAAGCAATTGCACGTTAATATCGTGATAATAAAGCTCCAAATTAATATATATTGACTCTGTCGTCGCCTAATGCAATCCAGATGTTCTTTCCAGCAAGGTCCTCGCATGCAGAGCGGTATTTTGCATAGAGATACTCTGGTAGAGACGCGTTTTGATGTTTTGTTGTTCGCGCACGGGCCACCTTTGCGTAGCACCTCAACGGCGCATGGGATATATCGTTAGTTTGGTTGCTTGGTTGACACGTGCACGGAGCAGAATAGGATTTGAGTAGCGGTCCTGGCAGAACTTGGCAGGATTCGGTGGACTTGGCAGAGTATGGCAGAATGCGGCAGATTGCCGTCAGATTGCCGTAGATTGCCGGCAGATTGCCATCAGATTGCCTTTTCGCGGTCGGTCTCTTCTTGCTGCGTCGGTGGAAACAGGTGGACGTGTGTAAGGTGTCACGGAGGTGTCCCGTGACAAGTTCTTTCCAATCTATATGCTAATAGCAGAAGAGTTAAAAGCGCTAAGGGAGTTTATCTAAGAAAATCCAAGGAAGGGATATATCCGACCATTATAGTTACGACGATTCTGTAAGCTTTGCAGTGTGGGAGAATTGAGTGAACGACTTGATTGTAAATCTATGGAAATTAGGTGTAATATATACATAAAATAGGTGGCGATAGGTACAGGCAACAGAGACAAGTAGTAAGATATACGAGATATACGAGGGTTGTCTTGGAGCCTTCCAGGCTGCAGTCTAGTGTCTCAGGACAGTGCTAGTAGTCTATTACAGATCCTCAAGAACTTTTGTTTTTCCTCTAGTATGGTTTAAGTAACTTGACCATGCGCAACAAGTAAAATGCAATTAAACAGCGATAAAGTAGCTGACGTCACTTTTTGCGGAGACTTACAATTTCACCGCGGTTCAGCTATCTTAAAGTGTAAAGTGTAGCTAGAGTTTATTGTGTATCAATTCTGCGACCTCCTCTTTAGTTTACTTAGACTTTAGTGGTAATTTTGGAATATAAATTTGTATTAATTTATCTTACCAAATAAAGCTTCAAGTCTTGGAATTGGCTTCTATGCCTCACTAGAGGTGGGAAAGTATATCCACAAACTTTTTGTTATTACTACAGTACAAAGCATGCTTATCTGGACAAAAGTCTGGGACTAGCTATACCCCCTTTCCGTTCATCTTCACCCCTTTCTCCCGCATTCTCACAGCCCCTATCATTGTAGTTCCAAAGGAATTTTAGGCTTGGCATAGTCCTTTAGCAGTTGTCCACAGTGAACGCCCTAATACCGTTGCCGCTCGCAATGCAGTCGCCAAGACGAGCAGCCAGTGCATTATTAGAACAAGAGTCATCTGCATAGACGGTAACTGTAGCATTAAAAGTCAGTGCCTAATTCTTCACGTCTCGCTGAGGCAGTAGGGAGTTGTGAAACTAACCAGTGCACCCGCTATCCAAGCCAGTGACCCTGATACTATCCGAGGTGGTGCCCAAGTTGATACAACCGCCGTTTTGGCTGTCCCCAACGAGAAAGGTGGTCTGGTAGTTGCCGCAGCCAGCATCCGAGAAAAGATCAATAGTGTTGGTTGCGCTGACAGCCGTGAGGAGAGCCATAAGGGCGGCAGATGTGACGACTTTCTTGAAGGAAGACATGTTTTTGGGTTGTGCTGGTTGGATGAGCTTGTTTGATATGAAGGCAAGAGATGGTTGTTGATGATTGATTGAAGTTGAGGAGAGAATTGAAGGGCTCTTTATAGATCTTTCGTTTCGCAGTCTCTATAAGCTTGTCACGGGGAAGGCATATAATGCTGCCGACTCTGCCTCAAAGATCGACAATATTAATTATGATTAGCACAGATCATGGTAGGTGCTCCGACTGATACCGGTACACACAATATTCCGGAATTAAGCCAATCAAAGCGATACACGACTCATTCTGGAACAAGGACGACTCGTTCCGGAATGAGACAGAAATGTTCCGGAATATCGTGGTCTGCTTCCCTCAATGGACTTGATTTTGAGCAAGCAAACTCATCTGACCCAGCTTACTTTGGCGTGGAAAATAGAAGGCATGAAAGTACAAGATCAGAGTGTAGTTGTCGACCGAAGTGGCAATGTGGTCCCAGTGGCAATTACGAATCGTCGTCAGCGTTTTGCCATCACCTCATGTATATATAGTCTCTTTTCTTTATAGACCAATCTACACACGAGTCCTCCTTTCCTGACCTGATTTTTACGGTCGACAGTAGTACCACCAAAAAAGAAATGGAACCTGTTGTCATTCTGTGAGGAGGTTTGCAGAAGCGCTCCGCAACAAGCAACACTAATATCCCGATCGATTCGGACAACTTCCATGTGTGGTAACTGTTAAAAGTGTCATGGTGAGAAAGTAGTGTAGAAGTGGAGCACTAGACATGTGCGTGACATATCATTTGTTGAGAGCGGCCTATAGGGAGCAGCAGACCAGCGCCCCTCTGCATTGGCTGTGGATCTGGTGATTTTGCAGCTGGCGTGGCGTGGATTTGAGGCTGCGGAGCGCTTGGAGCGCCGGATCTATACCTAAAGTAGCAATAATTAGACCTAAAGTAGAGGAATAGATATATATAGTTTAAGAGCAGTAGCTTAATAATACTACAACGTGATAGCGCGTAAAGATAAGATAAGAAAATTTATTAGAAATAAGACTATCTTTTATATGCCCTTTTAATACGCACGTAATACGATATCTATATCAAGATTTGCAATGGAGGGCCGCGGTGCATCTGGTATATAATTATAAAGAAGAATTGGGAGAGTATTTTAGCCTACTAGGCCTATTAACCGGTAAGCTGCTTTATTGTTATAAAATACTTAAGAGCTTTATAATTAGTATAGACCTTAATCTAGAAGTCCGTGCTTCTAAGCTTTGCATGCTACTAGGATAGTAATTGTATAATAGCCAGCATTTCCTTGTCGTGTGCCTTGTAGTTATACTTAGCTAGGGCCATTGTCTTTAAGAAGAACGCAATAGGGTACCACTTACTATCTAGGTGTAGCTATAAGAGGACCCCTACTACCACTCTATTAGATATATCTATTTCTAGCATTAATTCCAGGTCTATGTTATAGTGATGGAGAATTAGGGAGGAGATAAGTTGGTTCTTTAACTCCTTAAAGGCTTTTACACAGTTATTATTAAAAATAAAAGGCGTGTCGTTCCTCGTTAGCTGTATAAGAGGTTTAGCTATAACCCTATAATTATAGATAAACTAATAGTAGAAATTGTAAAAGCTAAGGAAGGACTGGATGCCCTTTATAGTATAAGGGGGTTTCCAGTTACGGATTACTTTAACCTTCTTAGGGTTAACTTTAATTCCTTCCGTGCTAACAATGAACCCAAGGTACTTTATATGTTTCACTCCAAATTTGTATTTCTTAATATTAACTTATAGGCCTATATTTCGTAGCCTCTCTAGGACCTTCTTAACGTAAACTTAGTACTTAAGTTCGTTATCTAAGTATATAAGAATGTCGTCTAGGTATGCCGTGCAGAACTTATTAAGGTAATTAAAAAAAACATTATTTATATACCGTTGGTACGTAGCTAGCCTATTTATCAGCCTAAAAGGAAGGACTTTATATTTATAAGAACTATAATAGGTGTGGAATATCGTTAGGTTTTCTAATATAGGGTCCATCCTAATTTAGTGGAAAGCTTGCCGGATATTAAGCTTAGTAAAGATTTTAGCTCAGCTTAGGCGTGTAAGGGTCTTATTAATTAGGGGGAAAGGGTAATAGTCCTTCTAAGTAATAGCATTTAGTTTCTAGTAGTTAATGCAGAAACAAAGGCTTTTATTAGGCTTTTTTATAAATAGGATAGGGGAGGTAAAAGGAGCCTGACTTGGCTTAATGAACCCTTTATAGAGGTTATTAACTAAGTACTGCTTTGTCCTTTATAGTTTACTAGTAAAGGGGGCTGTAACCTAAAGAGTTATTAGCCTCTAATTGAATCTTATAATTATAGGTTTAGTAGGGGGGTAGTATATCTAAAGCTGCTTTTAAGAACGCGTCTCTATAATTTATAAGGTAAGTAGGGAGGAGGCGCTTAACTAGCTCCTTATTATTTTCCTCTACTAGTCCTTCTTCCTTCTTGCTAATAATCCAGTTAATTTTATATAAGCTAGTTATAAAGACCTTATTGTCCTTCTAATATATATTAAAGTGGAAACCTATGGTACTTGTTATGGACGCTTTAAGTATAATGTTACAACTACTTAGAGAAGAGTTGGCGGAAGCTAGTTGGTTAATATAGGCATAGTCTAGGATAGAGCTGGTGGAACTATGTGACGAGGAATGGTAGCCAAGTCATATAATAAGCTCTGTAAGCTCTGTAAGCTCTATAAGGTCTGTTATATACCTTACGTACCTTATGTACCTTACGTAGCGAAGGGATTTCTTAGGCGTACAGTTGTGTATTTAAAGGACCATAGTCCTTACCCAGATAGTTCTCTCTTTATAGTGAATCTTAGAATATAATTAGAGTTAGTCTGTTAGGCAACCACTCTACCAGTTATTATTACATTATTAACTTATTGTTATACCTATGTACCCAGCCTGTTAATAAGCCTACCGTAGTTCTTACTACAAGGTTCTATTATATATTTACTACTAGGGTTATAGTATTAAAATAAAAAAGAAGTTAAACAATATGCCATCCAAAGCACTAGTTGTAATGCCATTAACGGCAGTAACTACCTTAGGATTGGGAGATACCAATATAGCAGATATGGACTTATAGTTAATTACAAGAGGTTAGTTACAGGAAATAGTTAATCGCTTATTAGATAATAATAGGATACTTAAGGAATATATTAACGGAATCGGCGCAGTAAAGGTTAAGCTACTGTTAATTAAACAATTCTTAGGAGAAAGGTTAAAACTTAAAGGATTCCTTATATAAATGCACTTTAAGGTTGTATAGGAAGGAGCAAAGTTGGTAACACCTATAGATTAGGCAGTATATGTAGGATTGTTCTTAATAGGAAGGGCGTTAGAATGGTTTAAACCTTATCTTATAGAAATATAAGCTAGCGGTATAACAACTACTAACTAAAATATATTATTTATATTTACCAGTTGGAATGGGTTTATAGAGAGACTAATACAGATGTTTAAAGACCTAGAAGTATTAACTATAGCAGAACAGAAGCTTTAAAACTTGGTATAATATTCTTTAGTAATTAAGTATATAATACAGTTTTAAACACTTGTAATATAGGTTAAGTGGAATAATAAGGTGCTTATGGTATAGTATAAATAGGGACTTAAGGCTAAAATCCAGGACGTAATTATCCTAATGGAAGATGCGGAAAGTCTATAAGACTTAATAGATTAGTTAGTAAAAATTAATAATAGGATCTATTAAAGGGAATAAGCTAAAAAAGGGTAAGATAGAGTTCTACAGTTATATAAGATGTAGAGTACGCATTGGTAAATATAAAGCTAAAAACTATAGAATGGCGTAGAGCTAATGGACCTAAGTGGTACTAAAGAATCTAAGAGATGAATAAAGAAACTATGGAAACCTAAAGGTTAAGGATTAAGTAATTATAGGACTAAGGAGCAGAGGCTAAACTAGGGATCTTAGTAGCAGAAGATGTTTAGGCGGACTCCATAATAAGAAAAATGGTTTAAAAATAGAGCTTATATAAATTATAGAAAACAAGGTTACTTTACTAGAGACTGTAGAGGTGGTTAGAGTAACTATATAGTAAAGGGCACTAGGTTATTAGAGTATGATAATATAGATATAGGGATGTTGCATAGGACCAAGGAGTGTTTAGTTAGATACTTTATGTTTTGTTATAATAACGCATACTAAATTTATAAAGATACTAAGTACGGCGTAAGCTGTTGGTTATAAGAGCCAAAGTTAAGAGGACTTAAAGGAACTAAAAAGTTAGATAAAGAATAAGATTAACTCTATAAGCTAGATTAAGATATTATAGTAATATATGGATAAAGATTAGCAATAATAATAATGAAGTTAGAGTACTTATTAATTATTAGCAATAAGGACAAAAAGGAGGCTAACTGGGAGCACTTAAACCTTAATAATGCAATAGAAGTAGAAACTAAAACTACTATAAAATGCGGATTAGTAACAGGTATTATAACACTATTAGATATAATTTCCATTGCTTTATAAGACGGAAGGAGTAATATCTAAAGATAATTAAGTAAGCAGGCAACTGCTAGTGCTAGCTTACCACTTATAAAAGGTAAAAGGCTATAGGTTTAAGATTCTTAAGAAGAGATAAGGAAGGCTTTAGACTTGTAAAGTATAACAAGGACAGCTTAGGAATCCATAACGGACAAAAACTAATAGGAAAAGGCAGTAACTTAGTTTAGTAATAAATAAATAAGTATAGGACGCAAGTTTAAGAACTAAGAGTTTAGAGAATGAATAAGAACATTAGTAGAAAGCTAAGATTTTAATAAATAAATAAGGACTATAGCAATTCTAGGTAAATATAGTGTTTAGCCTAAAGATCAAAAAGTTAATATAAGGATAAAGAAGTAAGATGACTTTAAAGATCTAGCTATAAGACACAGAAAATAAGAAACTATAGATAAGTTTAGGTAAAGAATTATTGTATGGTAAGAGTAAAAGCTAGATAAGAGATTAGCTATGCTAGGTTGTATAAGGGACAGAGCACCTATATAAAGAGTTACTAATAGGCCTAGTGTAGGGATACCTAGAGTAAAGTGGTTAGATAAACTGGAATAAGAAGAGGATCTAGATATTCCAGTTAAATTTAAAGAAAGACACACTAAAGGATGTTACAATACAGTAATAATAAGGTACTTTCTTACGGATAAACTATATATACTAAACCAGTTATATGGAAAGTAGTATAGGTAATGATATAATAATAAATAGGAAGACTTTTATATGTGGCTAAATAAGAAGGTAGTCTAAGACTAACCCATTATAGAAAAACGCATAAGTTATATTAAAGGAGTGTTAATTATAACGTTAAGGAACCTAAAAGAAGGATCTAGGAACTAGAGAAGTAAGTAATAAATCTTAGTACCCGCAGTAGAGATACTAGTGGTTAGGTTAACTAGGTATAGGTTTAAACTTAAGGATAAAGATAAGTTAAGAGTTAACCTAAAATATGCAGCGTATTATATACTATTATAGATAGCTTATATATTATTATTCATTGCTTAACGTCTGATTTGGATCCCTATTAGGCCCACGTGGACTACTCCTTATATATATGTGGGGAGAAAACTCTATTTGAGAAAACCCTGTAATCTATCTCCCTGCCTTTTGGGACTCGCTTATAAGGCGCCTGCGAGGCGCCTGTAAGTCACCTGTGGTGCTCTACTACCTTACTTTTTAACCTCCTTGGGAACCACTGCTGCCGTAACAAGCCTACGGACGCGCTAGTATTGCAAATTTTACTCTACTACTGTAGAGTCATTAGGGGGCGCCTATTACTCGCCCCTTTACCTTCTATTACCATTTCCCTTGCAACCTAAAACTAGTCTAGTATATTTTGGCTAATAAGCCACTAGGTAACCGCCTTAAGACCTTTTTATATTAAGAGTAGTATGTTATAGTTCTCTGTGCTAGCTACTAAGAGTATTACTTCTTAGTTGGTGCATAGGGGACATAACAGTATTATATATTTTAGTGTCTGTCTTAGCCAGCTATATTTATATCTTAGGCTACCTACTAGGACACCTACCTAGTAGAGCCAATCTTTTAGTCCTATTACCCCTATTCTTAAGAGTGTTGCTATTATATTTTCTGCCTTTATTAGGCCTTCTCGGAGCTTTTAAGTGTTTACCCCCCATGGCGTTAACTATGCTACGGCTTAGGTTCCTCTTACTTAAGTCAGCCTCTGTACCTTTAACTCCTATATGCCTCTCTAGCGTTGGTCTAGCCAGTATTATATTGCGGTAGATGGTTTTCTAGCGTTCTTTTATGCTCTACTTTAGCTCCTTTTTCTTTCTTACTATTGTCTTTACTAGCCTCTTATACATCTTCCTTTCTCCTCTATATAGGCCTAGGCCCTAATATAGCACTATTCTTCTTCTGCTTTCTTTACCTATTTCTCTAATATTTCTTCCCTATTTTGGGGTTAATGGTTTATTCTCCTATGGGGCACCCTAGGGTCCCTCCATAGTTTATTTAGGTGTGTCTTAATATACTTTATAATATTAGAGTTGCGTTTATTTTAAGCCCTTTGCATTATAGCGGCTTTAATATATAGTTGTAGGGGGGGAATATTAGCTTCCTTCTTAAGCAGTACTGTAGCTGTTTACTTATACCCGCCTGTTATACTCTAGAGGCAGGCTATTTAGACCTTTTAAAGTGGCTTAAGGAGTGATTTAGGGGGGCCTTTCTTAGTTTCTCTAGTAGCCCAGATACTAGATCCATATATTATAGTTGGCTAAATGACCGCTGTGTATAGCAGGCGTGACCTCTGGAAGCATGGACCCTATATGGAATTAATAATCCTGGATAATGCGATATACTGTGCTTGGCCCTTGCAGGCCGCTTATACTGCATGTACGCTCCACTGGAGCTTACTATCTACCTATACTCCTAATACCCTTAGGCCCTGAACTAGTTGACCCCTAAAGCCTTAGATGTAAATTACATGCTAGAGATCTGCAGATTAGTTGCGTTTTCTTGTAAAATGGATTAGCTAGTATTTCTCTAGTGAGAATTAAACTCCATGTTGTCTTGCCTATTCTATGTAGGTGTTATAGGCTTTCTCTAGTATTCTACAGTTCTCTACAGCTATTAGCCCATATGTAATTAGGTTTATGTTATTAATAAAGCCTATTTCCTAGGTCACCCCTTCCTTAAAGGTGTTAAGTAGGTTGCTTATAAAGAAAAGGAAGAGTATAGGCGAGAGAGATGATCCTTGTGGTATACCTATTATAACTATAATAGGGGGGCTCTGGTATCCGCTAAAGACTAGTAATGTTTCTTTCTGGCCTGTAAACCCTTGAACAAATTGTATAATCTATTCTGGGAAGCCCTTTGCCCTAAGGATGTATAGGAGGCGCTTATGGGGTACGTTGTTGTAGGCGCCGCTAATATCTAGGCTGAGTATTGATACTACGAAGTCCTTTCGCATAGCCTATGCAGTTTTGATGGTAGTAGCGAGCAGTGTAAGTGCTAATAGCGTTAAGCGCAGGTAGTTATATAGTAGAGTTTAACATGCCTGCTTATCCAGGCCTCTACCCTAGTTTTCTAGTATTTAGTCCCAGTTACCTAGGCCTAAAGGCCTAGGGGGCTTTCTATAAGCAGTTGGCTGCTACTACTAATTAACGGGGGGTTTCACCATTCTTTTAGATATCTTATAATAGGGTTAACCTAAGTACTAGACCGCCCCCTAGTGGTCTATATAAGAATCTCCTTCCAAAGTTGGTATGCTTTTGCACGGCTTAGGAGCCTTCTATAGCCTCTGGTTTTACGCCTTTCTTTATTATTTCCGCTGGTATGGGCATAAGCTGCCGCTTCTAGGGGTTGCAACTCCCTTCTTATATGCCTACTGGCGTAATCCTATAAGGGCGTTATAGCTGCATCCTATAATATAGAAGCCTTAGGTACCTTCTATAGTTAAGGCCTAAACTAAAAGCCTCCCCTGCCTAAGTAACTCCTGTTTACTCCTTAAGTATACCTTACTAGCGTACCGCCCTAGAGGCGAACGGTTCTGTCTATTAGTATACCAACACGCGCATCCGTTCTCTTAAGCCATATAGTAGTCTCTCTAGCCAGGACGTAATCCTGCTTACCTATTAGGTGCACTAAGGGTTAGGGCCTAGCTAAGGGGTAAGGTCCTTAGAGCTAGCAGTAGCTACTACACACTACGCCCTATAGGAGGCTAGTAGTAATATAGGGGCGCAACACCCTATACTGCTACCAGTTCCCGTTTCGCGTTGCCTATAAAAGTCTCCTTATAATAGGCCGACTATATCTTATAGGAGAGGGGCTGTAGAGATACTAGGTCCTACACCAGACAACCTACTCTTCCCTCTCCTACTAACTAAGCTTGTATCCCCCCCTTTTATAAGCTAGCCTATATCTCTAACTATTAAGTCCTCATCCAACTAGCCTATATTTCCCCTATAGCCTCCCCTATATATATACATTAGGTTATAAGCACCACGCCTATTAAAACCCTCCTATAAGTCGCCTTATGCATATACGCATTAGGTTATATGCACTACGCCTATTAAGACCCTCCTGTGAGTCGCCTATAAGTCAACTATAGGTTAACTGTAAGTTAACTATAAGTTAAACGCTATGGGGCCGTTGAAGCTGGCCTGTGTTTCTACTGCCTAAAGCTTTGCCCGTGTTTCCACCTCATTGAGCCGTCTGGTCGCCGTCGCGTCGCCGTTACGTCGCTGTCGCTGTACTAGGTCGTGCGCACCACGCCTATTAAGACCCTCTTCTGAGTCACCTAAGTGTACTAGATACTAGATAGGCCCTTATAAAGGGGCCTTAATGAGTTCTTTAGGCAGGCAGGTAGTTATATAGTAGAGTTTAACATACCTGCTTATCTAGGCCTCTACCCCAGTTTTCTAGTATTTAGTCCCAGTTACCTAGGCCTAAAGGCCTAGGGGGTTTTCTATAAGCAGTTGGCTGCTACTACCAATTAATAGGGGGTTTCACCATTCTTTTGGATATCTTATAATGGGGTTAACCTAAGTACTAGACCGCCCCCTAGCGGTCTATATAAGAATCTCCTCCTAGAGTTAGTATGCTTTTATACAGCTTGGGAGCCTTCTATAGCCTCTAGTTTTACGCCTTTCTTTATTATTTCCGCCGGTATAGGCATAAGCTGCCGCTTTTAGGGGTTGTAACTCCCTTCTTATATACCTACTGGCGTAATCCTATAAGGGCGTTATGGCTGCATCCTGCAATATAGAAGCCTTAGGTACCTTCTATAATTAAGGCCTAAACCAAAAGCCTCCCCTGCCTAAGTAACTCCTATTTGCTCCTTAAGTATACCTTACTAGCGTACCGCCTTAGAGGCGAATGGTTCTGTCTATTAGTATACTGACACGCGCATCTGTTCTCTTAAGCTATATAGTAGCCTCTTTAGCTAGGACGTAATCCTGCCTGCCTATTAGGTGCACTAAGGGTTAGGGCCTAGCTAAGGGGTAAGGTCCTTAGAGCTAATAGTGGCTACTATGCACTACGCCCTATAGGAGGCTAGTAGTAATATAGGGGCGTAACACCCTATACTGCTGCTAGTTCCTGTTTTGCGTTGCCTGTAAGAGTCTCCTTATAATAGGCTGACTATATCTTATAGGAGAGGGGCCGTAGAGATACTAGGTCTTATACTAGACAACCTGCTTTCCCCTCTCTTACTAACTAAGCTTGTGTCCCCCCCTTTTATAAGCTGGCCTATATCTCTAACTGTTAAGTCCTTGTCTAACTAGCCTATGTTTCCCCTATAGCCTCCCCCATATATATATATTAGGTTATGAGCACCACGCCTATTAAGACCCTCCTATAAGTCGCCTTATGTATATACGTATTAGGTTACATGTACTACGCCTATTAAGACCCTCCTATAAGTCGCCTATAAGTTAAATGCTATGGGGCCGTTAAAGCTGGCCTGTATTTCCGCTGCCTAGAGCTTTACCTATGTTTTTACCTCGTTAAGTTATCTGGTCGCCGTTGCGTCGCTATTGTGTCGCTGTTGCTGTACTAGGTTGCGCGCACTATGCCTATTAAGACCCTCTTCTAAGTAGGTAGTTATATAGTAGAGTTTAATATGCCTGCTTATCCAGGCCTCTACCCCAGTTTTCTAGTATTTAGTCTTAGTTACCTAGGCCTAAAGGCCTAGGGGGTTTTCTATAAGCAGTTGGCTGCTACTACTAATTAACAGGGGGTTTTACTATTCTTTTAGATATCTTATAATGGGGTTAACCTAAGTACTAGACCGCCCCCTAGCGGTTTATATAAGAATCTCCTCCTAGAGTTAGTATGCTTTCGTATAGCTTAGGAGCCTTTTATAGCCTCTAGTTTTATGCCTTTCTTTATTATTTCCGCTGGTATAGGCATAAGCTGCTGCTTTTAGGGGTTGCAACTCCCTTCTTATATGCCTACTGGTGTAATCCTATAAGGGCGTCGTGGCTGCATCCTATAATATGGAAGCCTTAGGTACCTTCTATAGTTAAGGCCTAAACTAAAAGCCTCCCCTGCCTAAGTAACTCCTATTTACTTCTTAAGCATACCTTACCAACATACTGCCCTAGAGGCAAACGGTTCCATCTATTAGTATACTAATACACGCATCCGTTCTCTTAAGCTATATAGTAGTCTCTCTAGCTAGGACGTAATCCTGCCTACCTACTAGGTGTACTAAGGGTTAGGGCCTAGCTAAGGGGTAAGGTCCTTAGAGCTAGTAGTGGCTACTACGCACTACGCCCTATGGGAGGCTAGTAGTAATATAGGGGCGCAATACCTTATACTGCTGCCAGTTTCTATTTTACGTTACCTATAAGAGTCTCCTTATAATAGGCTGACTGTGTCTTGCAGGAGAGGGGCTGTAGAGACACTAGGTCCTACACTAGACAACCTACTCTCCCCTCTCCTATTAACTAAGCTTATGTCCCCCCCTTTTATAAGCTGGCCTATATCTTTAACTGTTAAGTCCTTGTCTAACTAGCCTGTGTTTCCCCTATAGCCTCCCCTATATATATGCATTAGGTTATAAGCACCACGCCTATTAAGACCCTCCTATAAGTCGCCTTATGCATATACGCATTAGGTTATATATACCACACCTATTAAGACCCTCCTGTAAGTTGCCTATAAGTTAACTATAGGTTAACTATAAGTTAACTATAAGTTAAACGCTATAGGGCCGTTAAAGCTAGCCTATGTTTCCGCTGCCTAGAGCTTTGCCTATATTTCCACCTTATTAAGCTGTCTGGTCGCCGTTACGTCACTATTGCGTTGCTGTTGCTGTACCAGGTTGCGCGCACTACGCCTATTAAGACCCTCTTCTAAGTTACCTAAGTGTATTAGATACCAGATAGGCCCTTATAGAGGGGCCTTAATGAGTTCTCTAGGTAGGGCCTTAACAAGTTCTTTGCGTTGGCCTTAGGGCCTTAACAAGTTTCGTACGAAGTATCTACAACGCGTTAACCTTAACAAGTTCTTATAAAAGGAGGATCCCTACACCCTTGTTACACATACTTTGCAATCTTAGAGCTAGTGCAAGCCTAAGGGTGTCCTATTATACGCCTAGGATGCGTCCATATTAACTAGCTGGATAAGGCTAGTTTCGGGCCTAGCTGTAAGCCAGGTAGTTATATATCGGGCGGTTTTCGTATCCCAGTTTCCCTTGTTAGGCCTCCCTAGATAGTAGAACAAGAGCTCCAAGCGGAGGCAGTAAGGCTCCTGGTGTTGTTAAGGGCGATGCTTTATACGCGTCGCGGGCCTATTACCACAGAGTTAAACGACAGCGCTGCACGCGTTGCAACGGCTCTCTACCATCGCCTCTGCACTTGGCCATTAATAGGAATAGAATTCCAGATAATGTTTCCACCTGCGGCGACGTGGACGTGTGCAGTAGGGCTTCGCGGGCCTAGATAGCTTATATAGATAACACGTGTAACATATATAGAGTACTAAAAGATAAGAACTGGAAATACCTAATAAGGATATATTGGGCACTAAAGGAAAAACAGTTTAGAGATGCTAAGTATATATATGGATGGCACCTAGTAGAAGTATAGAGTTAAGGGGACCTAACACTTTAACCAGGAAGATTCCTTATAGAAGAATGCCTAGACGGATAATAGTGGTGGGATTGCCTAGAGAACACTTATCTACGGCATGTAGAGGAAAAGAAATAAACTAAGTATTAGCTAAAAGTGGACTAAGTATAGACAGGATCTAGCAGCTAATAGTTAGGAAAAGGGGAGGCCTATAGGACCAAAGGGAACTAGTAGTAAAGCCTTAAACCCTTAAAGGAATTTAAAGATAATACCTAAATTTAAAAATTAAGTGGCAAGATTAGTAGTTTAAAGTATTAATAGACAGTAGAGCAATAAGAAACTATATATTACTAGTAGTAGTAAAAAGAATGGGATTACTATATAGACAGAAGGAATACTTATATCTACTTATAATAATTTTAGGAGATTAGATAGCCTATGGAGGAGACATTATTAATCTTAAAACAGGACCTATTTAGTTAACTATTAAAGGGAGACCAGTCAGAGTGTCTTTTAATATCTTACTATTAGGAAAAAATAAGGTAATACTAGGAATGCCTTAATTACAGAAATATAATTTAAAGGTTAATTAGGTTACAGGCTAGGTTAATATTAGAAATACTTAATAATACAAAGTATAATAGTAAACTAAGTTAGTATAGTATTAAGTCAGAGCAACGTATAAAGAGACTAAGTGAGGCTTAAGTTATATACTAAAGAGATACCATAAGTATAGTAAAAAGTTATAGTTACTAGAAAGTAAAAAGCTATTAGAGTATATAGTATAGGACCATAAGATAGAATTAGAAGAGGGAATAAGTTTAAAGTTCTTTTTAATCTATAAGCTTACTAAAACAGAGTTAGTAGTGCTTAAGGAGTTTGTTTAGGAGAACTTATAAAAGGGATATATTAGACCATCACAGTTATCAGTAGGATATCTAGTACTATTTATCCCAAAAAAGAACAGAAAACTTAGGACGTGTATAGACTATAGATAGTTAAACAGTATTACTAGAAAGGATAGGTATCCTTTACCCTTAATTAGCAAAATCTAAAATAGGATAGGTAACATAAAGATCTTTATAAAGATAGATCTAAGATAGGCGTGCCATTAGATTAGGATTAAGGAAGGTAATAAGTGGAAAGCAGCTTTTAGGTCAAAGGAAGGACTATATAAACTATTAGTTATACAATTTAGGCTTATAAACGCACTAGCAACATTCCAGAAGTAAATTAATAATATGTTAAAAGAACACCTTAATAAATTTGTTATAGTATACCTTAACAACATTATTATCTATTTAGAGAGTAAAAAAGAATATAAGAAATACATTAAATAGGTTTTAAAGAGACTATAAGAAGAACAGATGCTAGTAGTAATTAAAAAATATAAGTTCTTTACAAGAAAGACTAATTTTATAGGATTTATTATTAAACTAGGAAAAATTAGTATGGACCTAAAGAAAGTTAAAGCTATAGTTAGTTAGTAAGAACTAGAGAATGTTACATAGTTAAGATTATTTCTAGGGTTTTGCAACTACTATAGGAGGTTTATAGCACAATAGTTAAAAAGTATTAAGCTATTTACGTAGTTAACAAAGAAAGAGGAACTATAGGTTTAAGGTAGTAAGTAGAAGAAGCTGTTTTAAGAATTAAAGGAGTTATTCACCTAGGAACTAATCCTTAAGATCTATTAACCAAAGTTAGATATAGTTGTTAAGACAGACGCATTAGACTTTGTACTAGGAGTATATTTGCTATAAAAGCATCAGAATGCATGGTATCCAGTAGTATACTATAGTTAAAAGATAACACCACTAGAACTAAACTATAACATCTATAATAAGGGGTTATTAGGTATAGTTATAGCGTTAAGGGAATAAAGAGCATTCTTACAAGGCACAAAGAAACTATTTATAGTTAAGACGGACTATAAGGACCTTATAGGATTCCTAATAATAAAGGAACTTAACTAAAGACAGGTTAGATAGGCGGAAATGCTTACAGAATACTATTTTAAAATTTAGTATACTAAGGGTATAGATAACGCATAAGCAGATACTCTAAGTAGAAAGGCTAAACTATAAAGTAATAAAAAGCTATTAGGAGCTTTATTATAAAAGGATTAAGATAAATTAATTAGGTATAATTACCTAAAGATTATAGCAACTAAGGAAAGTCAGATCTATAAATCACTAGAGAGTAACTGGGTATAAAAGATCTAAAAGGCATAGGTAGAGGATCTAGATTTAGATTAGTATAAAAATAAAGAAGCAACTTATATTCCAAGATCTATAGTAAAAGAGTTTATTAAGTTATTCTACAAGGGGCTAACTTAAGGATATAATAGAGCTATAGGCTTAGTATTAAGACTTTAAGAGGAGTATATTATTTAAGGAATCTAGGGACTAGCAAGACAAGCTATAAGAGAATATCTAAATTGCTAAAGAAATAAATTAATAAGGCATAAGCTATACGGAGGGTTATAACCTATTAAAATACTAGAAAGACTATAGGAAGTTATATTATAGAACTTTATTATTAAGTTACTAAAGTTAAAAGATCCTATTATAAGACAAGATTATAATATAATCTTAGTAATAGTGGATAAGCTTATAAAGTAGGGATACTTTATAGCATACACAAAAGAGATATTAGCAGAGGATGTCGCTAGAATCTACATTAAGGAAGTATTTGTAAGGCATAGAGTACTAAACAAGATTATATTAGATAGAGTGTCACAGTGCTATAATGCAAGTAGGCTAAATAACTACATTGTGGTATGAAGAGGAGAAGAAGATGGAAAGGGGGTATTATATATAAATAGTAGGGCCAGCCCGCCAAGGCGCTAATGGTGGGCCAGCCAACAGTAGGAAACAGTACGAGACAGTATACAACAGGTTAGTGCCGTGACAGTACTCCCCTCCCCTAGAAGGTTTGGTCCCCAAACCGAATAAATAACTCTAAAAATAGGTAATGCGCGGGGGCTAGTTTTCGTCGCGAAGATATTAGTTCCGCTTACCGCCCTTAGCCGAGCCAATGGCGATTTTCCATCCCAGGGATGGAAAATCCTAATTGGTTAGTTTAGTGAATAAAGTCAGCAGAACTCTACACCGCCACCAGAATTGATCTGCGTGGCGTTTCGCGGCGTTCCTTAGCAAGAATCTGGCCAATTAGACAACTTCAACTGGCGGTTAAAGTTCTATAACATCTCAACCACCATAAATTAATATTGTGGTCGGCTATAACCTTAGCGTAACTTTTCCTTATCTTATACCTAGTCTGGGGGTCTGGGCTTCTTAGGGTGTTGTTTATGGAACTTATATAGTGCGCGCTCGCACCCTTTTAGGGACTTCTTAGGTTCCCAGGTTTCTTCATTATAATACTTCTACTTAATACAATATGTTAGGCCGTGCTCGTCTATTTGTTTATTATATACATTAAGGATCTTTTTAAATTCCCACTTATCCGTAATGTTGCCATTATTATCTCTTTTGGCTATCCTTCCTGTAATATTATAACGTTCCTCTTTGTTGATGCGTGCTTGACTAGAGATCTCTTTAGGGAACTAGAGGCGGACTTTTAAAGTGTGGAAAGACTTATTAACGCGGATATAGTCTAGGAGATTAACTACAACTGCTTCTCTATAGGCAGCTAGGATGGGCCAGGGTCCGTCCTAGTTATTGTCCTACTTTCTCTTAGGCTAGTTAGTCTTTATATTTTTAAGGCTGACTATAACCATATTATCCTTTTTAAATATTATACCTTCGTCTTGTTTTATATTAGCGTTGTCTTTATAGCGTCGCTGGGAGATACGAGCTAGGGCTTTAAGCTAGGTTAAAATGCGCTTAAAGCGGTTAGTAATAGTATTAGCTTATAGGTACTCCTTCTTTATATATACAGATAGGGCTGATGGCTAGGGGCCCGCTGGTTTAACGCCTAGACGTAGGTTGTAGCTATAGTTGGCAAAGAATGGTAAAATTCCCGTGGTCTTATTAATCTGGTTGTTTATAGCAAACTCGGCAAGGGGGAGCCAATCTACCTAGTCGTCTTAGGTGAAGCTCACGAAGGCGCGTAGGTACTTATTTATTGCTGCATTAATAATCTTGGTTTGGCTATTTGTTTTAGGGTGCCATGCGGAACTAGGGCTTAGGGTTACCTTTAGGCGCTAGTTTAGGCGACGCTAGAAGTTAGAAATGAATAAAGAGCCTCTATTAGAAATAATAGTATTTGGAGCGCTGTATAACTTATAGACAGTATAGATGAATGCTTTAACGAGCTCCTTAGTATCTAGGCCAGTGATAGGAATAAAGTGTCTTATCTTTGTTAGGCGGTTAACAACGACAAAGATATATCTATATGTTTTACCGTTACGAAGGCACTTAGGCAGGTCAACGATGTGGTTAATAAAGATATCGGTCTATGGGCGGACTAGTAGTTCTAGTGGTTTTAGGAAACCGGGCGGTGCTAAGCGTAGGGTCTTTGTGCGGAAGTAGAGAGCGCAGTCTTTTATAAAGGTAGCCGTGAACTGTGAAATACCTGGCCACTAATAGGTTCGATTAAGGAGGTCTAGCGTCTTAACGCGGCCTAGGTGGCCCGTAGGACCCGAACTGTGCGTGCGGTGTACGACTTCTAGTTGGAGTTTAGGTAAATTAGGGACAAATACTCGATTCCTATAGTAGATTAGGCCGTCGACAATTAAATATTTGGATTTATTACAGCGGAGTAACTTCCTAATCTGCTTAGGCCAGCGACGTGCTTTACGGCCTTCCTGTTTGCGTAGCGTAGCTAATATATCCCTAGCGAGTTCATTCTCCTTGTAGGCATTCTTAATAAGCTCCTTAAGGGGTTTTTTCTTAGGCTTTGGGTCTATTACTGTAATAAAGTCTTTGACGCTCTAGTCTTGGGATTTGCTTAGCAGCTCTTCTAGGATAGCGGGGTTGACTTTTTTTTGTAGTAAGACAACGCGGTCTTAGTGTCGTAGACGTTCGTTACCAGCATTAGTAGGTACTACGCCTAGGAGACGGCTAAGAGCGTCTAGGATCGTGGCTTTGGTGCCGGGCCTATAGGTAATAACAAAGTTAAACTAAGAGAGGAACTTAGCCCATCGGACTTGGCGCTGGTTTAGTTGTTTTATTGTTATAAAGGTCTAGAGGTTCTTATGGTCCGTAATAATCTTAAATAGTTGCTTAGTTCCTTATAGTTTAGGGCACTATTCTTCTAGTGCTTTTATAATTGCTAGGAGCTCCTTATCGTATATCTTATAGTTATATTCCGGGGCGGAGTGCTTGGTAGAGAAGAATGCGACTGGCTTAAGTTTGCTATCTTTGCTAGCTTGGTAAAGTACTCCTCCTAAAGCCTAGTTCGAGGCGTCTGTCTCTACTATGGTTTTCTTTATGTAGTTATAGTATGCTAGGACTGGTGCTGTAGTGAACGCTGTCTTTAGTGTCTAAAAGGCTTGTGCTTGATCAGGGCCCTATAACCAATTGGTACTCTTCTTTAGTAGCCTAGTTATGGGTTTAATAACTACGGAGTAGCTTTAGATAAATTGTTGGTAAAAGTTCGCGAAGCTGAGAAATTGCTATAGTTCTTTAATTAATGTCGGGTCCTTCTATTTCTATAAGGCCTGCACCTTCTTAGGGTCCATAGTTATGCCATTAGTTGAGATAATCAAGCCGAGATATTTTGTTTTAGTAGCATAAAACTTAGACTTATTAATATCAATCTGTAGTCCGGCGTTGCCGAGTCTCTGGATAACTTTATTTACATATTTAGTGTGCTTAGTGTGTGTTTTAGAGAAGACAAGGACATTATTAAGGTAGGCAGTACAGTAGTTATTAAGGGCGTTGTGTAAAATATGGTTAATGTAGTTCTGGAATATAGTGGGCGTATTATAGAGACTGAACGGTATAACTAACATCTTATAGAGTCCGAACCGGGTAATAAATACTGTAAGCTACTTGTGACCTTCTGTAATCCGGATCCGGTTAAACGCAGTAATTACGTTGAGCTTAGTAAAGTACTTGGTACTATAGAGTGTATTAAGTGTCTCGCGGATTAGTGGCAATAGGTACCAATTCTTAATAGTAACTATATTTAGGCCTTGGTAGTTATGGCAGATTTATACACTACTACCAGGTTTCGCAGTAAGAAGAAGTGGTGCGGTAGCTAGTAAGGTTGATTTGTGGATAAAACCCTTATCTAGCATCTCGTTAATCCATTTCTTTACATAACTGAGTTTAGCGGGTGAGAGTGGTCTGTTCTTATAATACAGGGCCTACTTTCTAGGCATAATCTTAATTTTATGGTCCTATGGTTAGTAAGGGGGCAGCTTATCTATATTCTTAGGGAGGAAGTGTTTAATATGTTTACAAAACTCTTTTGGTAAGCGTTGTAGAATATCTTTGTGGGTTAATCCTAGTTTGCCTTTTAGGAATTTCTTAACATTAGTGTTAACTATCTTTCGGCATAGAAACTTAGGCTTAGTTTTTAGGTTTGTCTTAAGGAAGTTATAAAAATAAGGGGGTAGTGCTTTGCGGGCTTTCTCTATTATATAGTTGCCTTCTACTAGCCGGCAGAAAGATCTTTCTAATAGGTTTGGTACTTCTATTAGGCCTATAGGCAGCTCTTTAAGCAGCTATTAGTGTTCTTCTTATTTAACTAGTTCTACTAGCTCCGCTATATAGATCCTTATTACCTTTACGTCTTTTTATTTATAGAACTGGGTAAAATTAACGGCATAAGTGTATCTAATGTTGTCTAGGTTGGGGCGTATCTGGTTCTCCGGTGCTACGGCTGGGCTGGCACGGCTTGGTTGGCCTAGGGGGGCGGAAACGAGGCGGCGGCCCTATACGGTACGCGTAGGAGACGGGTGTGAGGTTGGGTATTGCGGGGGGGAGGTTTTAATTGCTCTAGTTTTGGTCTTGGCTGTAACATCTTTGGCTGTTATACGTGTGGTTGCATGTGCGTATGGTAAATAACTTAAAGTTAGGTGTCTTGTTGGCTGACCTAGGTTAAGCGGGTGTATGCAGGGGACTTATAGTTCTAGCGGTGTTTGTTTTTTTAGGGATAGGGCGGTGGTTTAGTCTTTTAGGATCTCTGCTTCGTTTATTATGTATATTAGGTTACTAGTATTAGGCACCTCTTCTACTGTCGGCTAATGGTATCTGAGCGTTGGCCTTGTGATGCGTCCGCATAGTGCTACTTGGTTATAATCGGGAATGTGCTATGGGAGATAGTTGTAGGCACAGTAATTAGAGTTAAACTTAAGCTTTAGAGCGGGGAAGTCTGCCCTTAGGTTGTGTTTTTTGAGCTAGGGCATTCCAAGAATTACTGGTGTAGAGGGTGATAATTTTGTGACGTAGAAAAGTATAGATTCTGTATGGTAGCTGATTGTCATTTTTGCTGTAAAGTAGTGGGTAATAAAGCTGGATGGGAGTCCGTTAGTAAGGCGGAGTGGTTTTGGGACTAGGAGTCTTTTCGTTATAATATTGTGCTTTTTTATAAGCAAGTCTTCGTCTGTAAATGCTAGTGCTGTACTACCGGTGTCAACGAGGCTTACTATTTCAATAAAAACTTATGGGAGTGGGTTGTGTAGTAAGGAGAGGTAGATCTAAATAAGGATAGCATTTCTATTGTTGTTTGCTATTCTGAGGTTAAGTAGTAGTTAACTTAGAACAAGGTCTAATTGATCTAGTAGCATAGATCTAATTCTTTTATTCTCCTCCCCGTATGGTTCTGACCCTTGGAGGCGACTTAGTTTAAGGGTTGGCCTTTTAATAACTGACTTGTGGGGCTTGGCTGGTGGCTATGGTCTTAGCTGGTGTGCCCTAACGTATCGGTCTCCAACGGTGTATATGTGCTAGAGGGTACTTTATTAATAATATGGCCGGTCTCATAATTGGTAGCAATATAGAGCACTTATCCGTAGTTCGCGTATGGGACTATTGGCTGGGGCTGTATTGGGGAAGGCTATCGCGGGGGTGGGTTTTTGTGTCCGAACTTATGTCCTTGTCCGTGGTTACTGTTTCGGTTACTATCCCCTTTGCTGAAGAATCCGCCGCGGCTAGGAGGGGATTGGCGTGGTGGTATTAGGAGGGGATTTAGGTTTGCCTTGGGGTTATGAGTATCTTTCCAGTGGCTAGGTTAACTACATGCTATGCAGAGTCTGTTATCCATGCGGTGTCTTTAGACGTTGTTAGGGAGGCTACTACTACCGCTACTAAATTTGACGGTGTCGAGGTCCATTGGGTTATTCTATAGTGCCAGTGCTAAGGTATTGTTATTAGGTAATATAGGTTGATAGCCGCTAGTGGTACTTAGCTTAGCGGTATTTAGCTTTATGTGGTGGGCATGGTTCTATAGGTTATAAGCGAACACGTCCATCTGCTTACTCTAGCCTTTATAGTTAGCATCGCCGATCTTGCGGCTGAGGGTAAGGGCTAGGTCTTTTATCTTTAGTAAAATATTCTTCTTGAGCAAGTCTACTTTTTGTTCCTTAGTCTTGTTTGCTTTAATTATTAACTTATTAAGCTCTGCTTTCTAGGACCAGTAGTTACGCTCGCCCTGGCTTAAGGTATCCAACTTATTTTTGGCTGCTTAGGTTGTATTAATGGTCTTATAGTGCTTTCTTATGTACACAAGCATAGACTCTTGGTCGGAGAAGGTCCATTTACTTAAGTCGTTTAGGTATATGCGTAGTATATTAAGGCCATGCTTGATATAGTTATAGGCCTTATCTGTCAGCATGTCTGATATATAGAGGATTTCGTCTATTAGAGTCTTAAAGCACTTTATATCTCTTTGGAAAACGCCTTGGATCTTTATTTCCTATATCTTAAATTTTTCTTATTTTTTAATTGGTGATCCCTTGCTATTAAATGGGGTTGGATCTTTTACTTTACACTTTTTTCTACAGGGCTCGGTTAGAAGAGGGGAGCTAGTAGTTATATTCTTCTTAGTAATGGTCTGGGTAAGTATAGTAATCTAAGAGCTTAGACTTTGTATAGTCTTAGTGTATGTAAGAGCTTGTTGTTCGTTTTATTATACACATAGTTTGAGCGTCTTAAGGGAGTTAATTCTGTGCTGAGCTTCTTTAAGTTAAGACTTTATAGTTTGGCCTTTATTATAGATGGCTTGGAGGCCGTTCTTAACGCTAGTCAAAAAGGTTGTATATATAGAAAGGTGCTGGAAGGTTCCTGCCACATTAAGGTTCTTAGGGTACTCCAGGCCATTCCTAATTGCCCAGGCAATGTGGGTGTGGGAGGTATTAAAGAGGCAGGTGAGTGCTTCGCGTAGGTTCGTCGACGGGGTATTATCTATATTATAGTTACCCATTTTGAGGGATCTAGGTAAGGCAATTAAAATCTATAAGGCTGGCTATAATGCTGAGATTGTCTATAACTGTACTAAGATTGTCTAAGATTATACTAAGATTGTCTAGGACTGTGCTAGGGTTGTCTGGGACTATAGTACGGTGTTGTTGGTCGCGCCAGGTCGCGATTACACTAGGAAAATGGAGATAGTATACTTAGGAAGAGGGAAAAAACAAAGGTCGCGATAGGGCGCAATTAGAGATACCACAAACTGTCACAGTGCTGTAATGTAAGTAGGCTAAATAACTACATTGTGGTATGAAGAGGAGAAGAAGATGGAAAGGGGGTATTGTATACAAATAGTAGGGCCAGCCCGCCAAGGCGCTAATGGTGGGCTAGCCAACAGTAGGAAACAGTACGAGACAGTGTATGACAGGTCAGTGCCGTGACACAGAGATCTAAGATTTATAGCAGTATTTTAGGAAGTATTTCTGGCAAAACAAGGAGTTTATATAGTAACCTCTATAGTGTATTATCTGCAGACGGATAGATAGATAGAAAGGTTAAACTAGATACTAGAACAGTATCTAAGACATTATATTAATTACGCGTAAAACAATTAGGTATCATTATTACTAGTTACACAGTTTGTATATAATATAACACCATAAGAAGGAATGGGGATATTACTATTTAAGGCAAATTATGGGTACAAGCCAAGAACATTATTATTACTATATTAAGTAAAAAAAACAAGTAGTATAGCTAAGTAAAGAATGGAGACGTTAATAAATCTTTATGTAAACCTTAAGGAAACAGCTAAACTAGTACAAAAGCGAGTAAAAAGGTACTATAATGCTAAGAGATCTAAGGGACCAGATCTTAAGGAGGGAGATAAAGTGTGGCTACTATATAAAAATTTTAAAAGTTAATAACTAAGTAAGAAGCTAGACCATGTTAGACTAGGACCTTTTAAAATTAAGCAGAGAATTTTATTAGTTATATATAAGTTAAACCTACCAGCTAAAATAAAAGTTTACCCTATATAGTATGTCGCAATACTAAAGCCAGTATATGGAAATGTTAAATTACTAGTCTATAAGGTAGACATGTATAGAGGACAAAAGAAAGACAAATAGTAAGTTTTAAAGATTATTAGTTATAAGGACGTAGATAATAAAATATAGTATAAAGTAAAGTGGATAGGCTATAATAAGACTACCTAGAAACTATTAAGTAACCTAGAGAATGCTATAGGAAAGGTATAGGAGTATTAAAAAAAAGTAGGTTAGGGAGTATTAAAAAAGGATTACCAAAAAATAAACTACCTAAGGGGGACTTAGGAGGAGCAACTACTATATTACTCAGAACTGTTTCCTTCTCTAGAGATGTTACTCTCTTATTACCTAGCTCAGATAAACCCTATTAGATAAGTTTCCACTCCTTAAAACGGACCTTCTTATAAACCTTCTTAAGATAGAGTAACTAAGCAGAAGCGGAAAAATAAGCACTAAAAGTACGCTGTTAAGCAGCGGAGGCCTTTAGCTCCGCCTTCTAAGATTAGTAAACCTTATTTAGGGCACTTATAAGCTTACCATTAAGCTTTATAGCGGCAGATTAAATATAAAACCCTAAGGGAAATTAATAAGGGAACTTAAAGACTGTTAAGAGTTATAGGATATATATACTTAGCATTAGAAATAGAACAAACATTGTAAAACAATTAAATGTTTAACTTTGTACACTTAGAACAGGAGGAAGGTTAGCAACTAAAAGGAGCCGCGATTATAATATAAAGTAACCCCTCTTTCACACAATAAGAATATAAAGGAGATATAACTTCACTAAGCAATAATATGGCAGCCATAGTGCGAGCACGCCGTTGGGACAAAGAAGAAGAAGAAGCTTTAGGTATAATAAGTAAGGATATTAACTAGATTAATTAGACAGACATTACACCTCTAGTAGATAACTTAGAGATATTAGGAATCTTTAAGGACAAAGATGGAGAGGAGGGAGATGGTGTTATGGACGCTTTAAGTATAATGTTATAACTACTTGGAGAAGAGTTGGCGGAAGCTAGTTAGTTAATATAGGCATGGTCTAGGATAAAGCCGGTGGAACTATATAATGAGGAATGGTAGCCAAGTTATATAATAAGCTCTGTAAGCTCTGTAAGCTCTATAAGGTCTATTATATACCTTATATACCTTACGTACCTCACGTAGCAAAGGGATTTCTTAGGCGTACAGTTGTGTGTTTAAAGGACTACAGTCCCTACCTAGATAGTTCTCTCTTTATAGTAAATCTCAGAATACAATTGGAGTTAGTCTATTAGGCAACCACTCCACCAGTTGTTATTACGTTGTTGACTTATCGTTGTACCTATGTACCCAGCCCGTTAACGAGCCCACCGTAGTTCTTGCTACAAGGTTCCGTTACAGCACTAATTGCCGCAATGTCTACTATAAGGGAGTTATATAATAATAGGGGTGACCATGGCCTTGGGGGCCCTTAGTGTATTAGCGTTGTCTTTACTCCCCTTAGCTCTTATTGCATCTTCTAAAGGTTATCCTTTATATTCTATTAGTATATCCTCTTCCACATTAGCCAGATCTCTATAATTTAGAAGTTATCTACATCATTATCTGTTCTACTTCTATAAGTAGAGTCCTCTTTAACTATAGTGCTTTAGGGGAGTATTATTATCAGTATAGAGTTTCTACTAGCCTTATAGCGGGCATCTTCTTGGGCAAAGGCTAGGTTATAATCCTTAACATCCCATTAATAGATAGGGTCAGCCTTCGCGGCTAATATCTTACGGTTAGTCCAAATTTCTCTAATAAAGGAGGGTAATTTTAGTCTATTCTCTAGCCAGACAAACTGTCTTTGTTATACATTTAGCCAAATATTAAAGTAGGACATCTATTTTCGGCTAAAGATTATATCGTAGGACCCTAGATCTAGGATGCAGAAGGGGATACCAAACTAGCGTTATCCATTAATAGCAATATATAGCTTTAAGATATGGGTAACTGGCTTACCAGCTTAGCCGTTATAGCCTTTAACTTAAACAGGCTTCTCTAGTTAGGTAGCATTTACATTTAAGAACTTAGCAACGTTACTTATATAAGTAGTATTTATAAAGGCAAAGCTATTTACTCCAGTGTTAATAAGGGCAGTAGTATTAACTCTATATCTATTTTAAGATACTGTACATAGAACCATAAAGTGTTTTCCACCTATTAACTAACTTAGATTAATCTCTTTAAGATTAATAGGATACCCTAAAGGGGAGTTTTTTCCTAGGGTTCTTCTTTTCCTAACTTGTTAGACATTTCTTCTTCCTCTATCTCCTTAATATTACCTATATCCTTTAGCTCTAGGTAGGACGTAGTAAAGTAACTATTCTTTTCACAATTAAAGCACGTAACCGTGGTAGGGTCAATTGGGGTGTTGCGGTAAGCATTAGTTGAAGGTATGGTATATAGCGGGTCAGGTAAGGTTTATGGGTAGGTAGTTATAACCGCTTTTAGTATAAGGGCGGTTGTGGTTTATCTTCCAACGCTAGCTCCCATTAGTGTAGTAGATAGGTTATAGTTGCTATAGGGCTGCTTTAGTTAATCAGAATGAGTATTAATTTATTTTAGTTCTAAATCCAGTAATAAACATTAGGCTATAAGTCTTTAGTAGGTTAGTAGGTCGTCCAAGGCTACTATAATCTTCTTTTATAGTTGGACCGTTAGCTTATTGTATAGGTCCAAACAATAGTTCTTAGGGGAAACCTAGCCTTCGCTTACTAGGTATAAGAATTAAGTCTAGAACTTAGTAAAGGATTAGTTTAATTTCATTATTAGGCAATTATAGTCGTAATAGGCATCCCGTACTTTATTTAGATTAACATAAATAACAGCTAGATGCTATATTATCTCATTAATAGATACAAACCAAATAGGTAACTCGTCCTTAAACTTGGCCTAAAGGTGTCACTAGGCGTCCCTAATAGTTTAACCAAAGAGGTAAAGCATTTTAGCTTCTTTAGAGGGGAAATAGTTATAGTTAACACAAAGCTTTCCTTATACTTAGATTCTCCAGTTCTTAAAGGTTGGGTCTATGCTGTCTAATAATAGTAGGGGGTTAGGGAGCTTAATAAACTTTAATTACTTTATTATTGTGTCCATACTCTCTAGTATATCATATTTAGTTAAGTGAATAGGTTAACTAAGGCTTTATAAAGGGAGGGCTGGGCTATTTTATAAGGCAGTAAGGCTTTTTAAAATCTCCTTTAGAGTCTCTTATATGCTTTAGGCTTAAAGACAATTAACCTTTTAGTTGGCTGTAAGGGCATAAATCTACTTATATACACCTGTAACGTTATTATTATCTTCAATTTCTAATCCTAACTGGATCTTATGTTCCTCTTAGGTAAAGGCAGGTCTTTTAGATAAGCTCGCTTTAGGTGCCATTATTAGCTTCCTAAGGTTTATCAGAATTATATAATTTGGTTTTAATTCTAGGGTTCTTTTAGGGGTGTAGGTTAAGTACAGTCTGGCCTATAAAGTAGGATATTGTTAGGGCCTTCTTAGGCGTAGTAGTATAGGTTTTTTAATGTCTAAGTATAACGCGTTAACGCGTCGTTGCAGACAAAGGTCTTCTTTTAGGGTGGGATATTATTAAGGCCTTCCCAGGCAATATAGGGAGAGCTTAGTATAATATAATAGGCTTATATAAATGCTTCTAAACCAAAGCTTGTAGATTGCTACTATACAAGAATACTAAGCTAAGGAGAAGAAGAAGTCTGTTAGAGCCTGGCAAGATATAAAGGGGTCGCCAAGGCGCTAGTAGTAGGCGAGCCAATAGCGATTTTCCATCCCGGGGATAGAAAATCCTGATTAGTTGGCTCTACAAGTAGTGTCGGTAGAATATGGCAGAATTTGGCAGAATGCCCAGAAAGTAGCAGGTGACGCGCTCCAGCACCGTCACATTAAGCCTCTAGTAGAGCTTTATATAAAGCTTTTAATAGAGCCTTTAATATAGTTTTAGTCTATACTATATTTAATTAAAAGCCTATTAATTTATAAATAATTCTAGCTTAAAGCTAGACTCTATAATTAACTATATAGAGCTCTATATAGAGCTCTACTAAAGGCTCTATACGAAGCTCTGCTAGAGGCTCTATATGTTAAGATAAGGTTATTAGGGCTAAAACTCTATACATTGCTTATTTTCTATATAGGTGGTTAAAGAGATTTCAAGGAACTTCAACCGCTAGTCAAAGTTCTCTAATTAGTTAGATTCCTGCCAAGAGGTTCTCCCCAAGTCTTATTACGTGATATTATTACGGGCTTGTTTTCCAACACCCTCCCTTAAGCTTAGTTAATGATACCGCTATATACACTGTATATAGGGGTGTAGGATTACTTGATAAGGGTTACTAAAGCTCCTCTAAGGTAGAATAAGTGTCTGATAAGGAGTTACGCCCTTCCTAACGTCTAGAGACAGCGCCTACTCTATAAAATGTCTCTTAAAATTTTGGTAGTACCTCCCTATAGGTGTTCTATATTGCCTATAGAGCTCTAAAGGCCCTATAGCCTTACCCTATGTCTTTTCTAAAGTATGTCCATCCTTCCTACTAGTATAAGCCCTCCCTGATATCGTGACCGTTAGATTTGGGTGGTAGGTTTAAGTGGTAGGTTAGTAGATTAAGGTTAAGTTCTATTGCTTATTTTAAGGCCTTAAGGCATTATTTAGCGCACTCTCCAAGGATCTACTAATTGTGTACTGGTTTCCTATTAAGGCCTAGTATAGTTAATTAAGTCTCTATACTATTTAAAGGTGTTTAAGAAAGGCGTAGAACTAAGGACCCGCAAGAGGCTTAGTAAGGCCGTCGGCCGCCATATTAGTTAAAGCAACGTATATAAGGTTAATCCTATTACTGTTTATCTTATCTCTTATATAGTAAAACTGGATATTAATGTGCTTTGTTTAATTATATTAAACTAGATTTTTAGCCAATACTTTTACAGCTTAATTATTGGTTTTAATTAAGATCCTAGCGAACTGCTTGCTCTGGTCTAGTATACCTAGTTTAGTAAGTAAAAGTTAAAGCCACATAGCCTCTTTTACTGCAGCCGTTAGAGCCGTGTACTCTAATTAATATATTAATAGTAAAACAGTAGCTTATAGCTTTAATTTCTATAAGATTGGTCCTCTATTTAATATAAATATAAAGCCTAATATAGAGCGTCTTGTGGTTTTGTTTTATTCCTAGTTGGCATTACTAAAGCTAATTAGTGTAAGGTCTAGGTTCTTATTACCTCTATAGGTAATTCCTCTATTAAGCGAGCCAGCTAGGTATTAAAGAATAAATCTTATAGCCGTTATATGGGTAGAGGTAGGATTATGGGCGAAACGGCTTACTATTAACACCGTAAAGGCGATATCTGGCCTTGTTTCTATTATAGGAAATATAACTAAACCAACTATACTCTGGTATCTTCTAACGTCGTCCTTGCTAGTAGTTTCTTAATTGGCTATAAGCATAATTAAGTGCTTTATAGGTATTAATAAGGTATTAGCCTTTTATAATCTAAAATATTTAAGAGCTTTAATAAGGTAGGCTTGCTATAAGAGTATAATCTTCTTCTTTATTTAATTTTTTGTAACTATTATGCCTAAGTAAAAGCTTATTAGCCCAAGATCTATCATTTAGAAGGCTGCTTTAAGCTCTACTTTTGCCCAATTAACTGTCGCTATATCCTTATAGATAATCTTAGTATTATTAATATAGATAGAAATAATTAAACCTTTCTATCCTTTACTAGTGGCAAATATACTATAATCCGCGTATAGATGGTAAAGTCTAAGTTTTTCTAGTAGAAACTTTAAGAGCGTCTTATACTAGATTTAAGGTAACTGTTTTAATCTATAGAGGGCCTTCTTAAGGCAGTAGACTTTACCGGCTTCTTTATAGCCTTTTAGTATAATAATATAGAGTTCTTAATTAATTGGTCTATAGAGAAAGGCGGTTTTAATATCCATCTATTTAATTTTAAGGTTGTAGTAGGCAGTAATCGCAAATAGAGCCCTTATCGGGAAAATATTCGCAGGATGAGATTTAAGTAGACTTTGATTTTCGCATTTTGTATAATTAATATGCAATTTAACCAACTCGACACGTAATTAACTAACTTAACATGCAATTAACTAACTTAACACGTAATTTAACCAACTTAATATACAATTAACTAACTTAACACGCAATTTAACTAACTTAACACGCAATTAACCAACTTAACACACAATTTGACTAACTTGACATGCAATTAATTAACTTAACACGCAATTTAACCAACTTAATATGCAATTGACTAACTTAACACGTAATTTGACTAACTTAATATATAATTAACTAACTTAATAACTTTAAAAGCTAACTATATATTTCTTAATACGCAATTAACCTACTTAGCAACTTTAAAAGGTAACTATATATTTCTTGACATGCAATTAAGGTAAAGTTATATGCTATATATTTAACTATTATATATTATCTAATATAATCTTATACAATCTTATA